>Ga0247608_10001229_pt1 | contig 36428 bp, 22 predicted proteins | sample 176DNAGHGlowgp2_FD_193490 | JGI IMG/M metagenome (GOLD analysis project Ga0247608, IMG submission 193490) | Sheep rumen microbial communities from Palmerston North, Manawatu-Wanganui, New Zealand - 1766 DNA GHGlow gp2 | ecosystem: Host-associated > Mammals > Digestive system > Stomach > Rumen ...
AACAGGTATTAAGTCTATCGGAAACCGTTTTCTATACGGAAGCCCGAAGATAACAGAAATAACTATCCCAAAGACAGTAACACAGACAGGCGAATGGAAATATGGCTGTTTAGAAGGAAGCAGTATCAGTATACTCTCATTTGAACCTGGTACCACGACCGTTCCATCACACATCGCACAGAACTGTACGGCGCTCAGGGAAGTTTTCCTCCCCGATACAGTATCCAGACTGGACAATTACGCATTTTACGGCTGCAGTAAACTCGAAAAGATACTGCCTGTCAACAAGCAGCTTGATTTTATGTCGGATACATTCACCGGATGTGTGTTACTCGACGATTCCAGATTCACAGTGCTCGACCGCGAAAATTCATACATCGTATCAAACTATGAGCTTGCAAGTACTAACGGTATATCGAATTTCACCCTGCGATACAAGCTCTCTCCGAACGTCTCGGATAACGCGAAGGAGATGCAGCTGGTGCTGAAGGTACCTGAAGGCATCGACCTTATGTACGACACTTTCCGCAGCTCCGACCCGGCGTTCGCTGCCGATAAGATAAAAGACGGCGTTATCCCCGTGACTCAGCCCGAGGGAGAGCTCCGCTTCTCTGCGCGCGTCACAGCGATAGGAGATTACCGCATCACGGCGAATATCATCTTTAAATTCGGAAATTCATCGTGGAATCAGTATATCGGCACAGTCAATGTCAAATGCCCTGATATTACCTGCTGCACTGTTGCAAAGACAAGCGCAGACACGATAAATGTATACGGTATCGCGAGCAAGGGAGAGACGGTAGAACTCTACATCGACGACGTTCTCGCAGGAGAAGCCGTTTCCAGTGAATATACGGGAAAATACTCCACAAAGCTCGTTCTGCCTGCTAAGGAATCCGGAAGCAGTTATTCCGTCTGTGCAAAGTGTAAGGATAAAATAAGCGATCCGGTAAATGTCATATATGAAGCAGGTCAGCCCAAAATAGAATCCGTCACAATGATCTATAATGGTGACAAAAGAATGGATATCACTAATGTTTTTGAAGAGGGCATCTCTCCTGTTATCAGTTATAATCCCAGCTATCCGATACTCTTTGAGATAAAGACAGACAACGCAGATAAGATATACAAGGTATGTGTTACAAGTACGAAGGGCGCTTCAACCAAGAAGGTCGAAGCATTCTGGGATGAAGAAAAACAACTCTTCATATCAAAGGATTTCTTTGATCCGAGTAACCACTACTACGTCCCGGGAACTCTGAATATCACGATAGAACAGTATAAAACGGTAGATAGCAAGAACTCTGAGCCTGAAAAAAATCCTGATTTTGAGCCGGACAAGAGTATTATTGACAATAGCTATTGTGAGATCATTGAGAAGAAAGATAATGAACTTCTTGAAAAAATCGTGATTTCAGATGGAGCGAAATCACTTGAGACTTATCATTACTACTCCGAATCCGAAACTATGAAGGTGAAAGGAAAGGAGAAGCGGGTCAAGGACATCGTTAAGGAGTATAAGGAAAATGGTTTCCAAAAGCTGAATATAAGGGAAGTTGAAGACGGAAAGGTTTATGAATACTACATAAAGCCTTTAAACCTTGAAGATTTAAGTGATCTCGGATTAGAAGACGAATCTGAAGACGATAGAGGACCATTTGAAAGACTTGATGACCAATATGGATTCTGGACGGACAGAATAAGTGGATTCTTGATAGCAAGGAAGGAACTTAATTCAGATAACATTACAGTAATTAAAGAAGTTTGGAAGAATGCTTCACCAGAAGCTGCATCATGGTTTATAGAAACAGTAGCTGGCGAAGAAGCTTCTGCTCTTTATGGAGATATTGGAACGGTCATCTCTTTCGCTTCAAATTGTGAATCATACTTCAAAGCATGTATGGAAGCCGAAAGCCCTGAAGAAATAGAGGCTTATTCCTGGTTATTCGCTTATAATACAACGTCATTAGCTTGTGTAGTGCTTGTTGCATCAGTCAATCCGCTCGCTGGAGTTGGATTTGGAATATTAACCGCGCTGGGCGGAGATATGCTTGAAAAGGAAATAGAAGCGTATTTCAACGGAGGCGGTATCCTGAGGATGATAATCGACCCGAGCGGAATTGTATACGAAGCAGTTCCGGGAAATCCTGTTGAGGGTGCTACGGTGACCATATACTACCGCGATCCCGAAACCAATGAGGCTGTCAAATGGAACGCCAAGGATTATGAGCAAGAGAATCCGCTGCTTACTGACAAAGAAGGAAAATACCTATGGGACGTTCCCGAGGGCGACTGGAAGGTAGTATGCGAGAAGGAAGGCTACGAATCAGCCGAAACAGACTGGATGAGCATCCCGCCTGTGAGAACTGATGTCGATATCTCACTCGTCAGCAAGGAGGCTCCTTCCGTTGTGAGTGCAGAGCTGAGCGGAAAGAAAATCACTGTGAAGCTCTCTAAGTTTGTTGATATTTCCACAGTAACGGCTGATTCGTTCACTATTGAGGGTACAGAATCTGAGTTCACAGTCGTAGCTCAGCCTTTGAGTGAGGATGATAAGTATGCAGATACATTTATCCTTAACGGCAGCTTTACGGATTCGGTCAAGTCAGTTTCGCTTTCGGATGAGGTCAAGAGCTATGCAGGCATTGCAGCTGAAAAATCGACGGTTACAGTAACCAATATCGGACTTGATCTCGGAGATTTGAACAGCGACGGAAAGGTTGATGCAAAGGATGCATCGATGATACTTGTGTACTACTCTAAAATGTCAACTGGCGGTGAAGGCGGCTTTACAGAAGCTCAGAAAAATGCGGCAAATGTAAATAGTGATGCACTAATTGACGCGAAAGACGCTTCATATATCCTTGCGTATTACGCAGCCGCTTCAACAGCGACAGGAGATATTCCCTCCTTGGCAGAGTATATGGCAGCTAAAGTTGCTTAAGTATTCAGCAATGCTAACGACCAATGAAAAAACAACTGATCCTATGACTTATTGGTAAAATAAAGAAAACGGCCTATAAGAGTTGCGCTCTAAAAGAAGTATTTAAGAATTAAGGTAAAGGTTGCGTAGAATAGCCTACGCAGCCTTTCTTTTTTTGCCATAGTTTCTGCTGTCGGCGATAGCAGTAGCAACTGCAACGCCGAAGCGGAAGTGTATCTCAATATCCTGAGTGCGGTGTCCGCTGCTCTTAAAGGTCAACTTTCGAGGCATACTCTGTGTTTATTTATATTTTGGTCGGCTAAAACTTGTTCCTGCCAATATAGAATTACAGTACCTTGGAAAAAGTACGAACTGAAAAAGACCGCATAACACAAGCTCTTTCAAGCAAGTGTTATGCGGTCGTACTGATTTATGACTGTGCTGTTTTCATGGCCGTCAGTCGTTGTCAGCGCTCTCAGGTAAAATGCTGATTAGTCCTGCGTCCATTTTCTGTATGGTCAGAGCATCTCTTGCCGTAATACCGTCGCCTCTGTTATAAACGTCAGAGTTGTCGAGAGCTATATCATTGAGACCATACCTGTCTTTGTTTGCCACGTACTGTAGAATTGCAACTGCATCTGCGACTGATACCTTGCCATCGAGGTTAGCGTCGCCGAGCGTAGACTTATGAGGAATATCCGTTGTGGTAGCAGTAGTTGTAGTAGTTGTTGTTGTTGTGGTGGTGGTAGTAGTGGTGGTAGTAGTCGTTGTTGTGGTAGTAGTTGTAGTCATTGCTGCTTTCTCAGCTGCAAGAACTTCTGCAGGGATAGCGATTATCCTGCTGTAAAAATCCTTAGGCTGGCAGTTCTTGTCGAATGGGAGAGGATTACCGCCCTGTGTGCCCTTGCCGTCGTCCTCCTTGTAGGACTGACGCCAGCTTGCGGAATCGCAGTGGCCCCACAGAGTTACGCTGGAGACGCTGTTATGACGCTCAGCAGCTACCTTGTAGATGTCAACGAAGAGGTCAGCACCCTCCTGCTTTGAGCAGGTGGTAACGTCGAGCTCGGTTATCTGAACATCGAGACCAAGGCTGTTGAATAGGTCGATAGCGTCGGCGTATGTGCCGAATTTGGGATCGTTAGACTCTGTAGCACTTCCTGAGAATCCGAAATCGCAGTAGTGCATGTGTGACTGCATACCGATACCGTCAATGTAATCGCCTTCAGCCTGAATCTTCTTGGCCATGTTATAAAGGTCATCGCGCTTCTTAACGAAGTACTCGTTGTAGTCATTCATGTAGAGCTTGCAGCCCTCGGGAGCGTATTTTCTCGCGTACTTGAAGGCGTTGATAATGAATTCGTCGCTGTGGTAGCAGTTCCACCACTTTGAAAACTCTCCGCCGTCGCCTCGGAGTCCGCCGCCGTCGTTCTTGAAGAGCTCGTTGCAGACATCATATGAATACACCTTGAGGTTGGGATAGTCTCTCTTGAGAGTATCAAATGTATTCTTTATCATGCTTTCGAGACGCTTGTTCATGCGGTCGGTAGAAACTGTAGCACCGTTGTCGCTGAAGTTTTCCTTGAATATCCAGTCGGGAGTCTGCGAATACCATACGAAAGTATGCCCGCGAAGACCGATGCCGTTTTCCTCACAGAACTTGAGTATCGGGGCAGCTCTTGAGAGGTTTATAGCGATGTTATCTCCCGAAGAACGGCTGCGGTCGCAGATATAATCCGGCTTCATCTCATTCTCGCAGGTAACGGAATTGAAGTTCTTCTTAATGAATGCCTGGACATCAGACCTTGTAATGTTGTAAGCATTGACCTCGGCACCGATACGGAACATTTCACCGTAATAATCCTTGAAGCCGGTTCCGTTCGGGTCATAGGTGTAATCGTTGTTCTGATGGGAAGCGATCATTGCGGGGTCTCCTTGTGGGATATTCGGGTTTGTAGTCGATGAAGAAGCAGCTGATACTGTGCCGCCGCCTGTTGTTACAGACGAGGCTTTGCCTTTTTTGGATATCTGGAATGAATCGAGCCAGATATTTGTAAGGCTATCGGGAGCTTCGATGTAAACAGACAAACCGGAAGCGCCTGAAGGAACAGTGAATTCGGTATTCTCGAGCTTTGTCCACTCGCCGCTCTCTGCACTTTCGGTAACTATCTCCATCCAGTCAGTAGAGCCGCCGGAGGTATACTCAAGGGTAAGTTTAAGGTCAGTCGCCTTGCCGCTCTTCTGCAGACCGGCTGCACTGATGCTGTAAGTCTGACCCGGGACGAGAGTCGAAGAATCAATTGAAACTGCGCCGCCGTGCCAGTTACTGCTTCTGCCGCTGACTTTGAGTGAGCCGCTTCCGTCATAGTAGTTGCTGTTGTCTACTGAAACTGTCGCTCCGCCTCTGCCTGTGAAATTGCCTTTTCCGGAATCAAAGTTTTCTGTAAAGAAATCTCCATTTGCATCGGGCTCAGCGGTTTTTTCGGGCTCGGTAGTCTGCTCGTTCTCATGATTGCCGGTGTATGAGATTATGTTCTTCTTAACGTTTGCCTGTCCGTCACTCTCCCAGCCTTCAACATTGAAAGCCACCTCATAAAGGTTACCCATCTTCATACCGAGCGATTCCCAAGCCTCGAAGTGCTTGTAGATGCTGATAGTACCGGATGTTCTGGGAGTTTTACGAACGCTTATGTATTGTGTGAAAGGTCCTTTGCTGTTTGTGATGTTGTAGGAGTTCATAGGGTTTGTGAAAACATCGTACGTACTACCGTCGATGTTTACCTGCTTTGCACTTCTGGAAGAGGGTACCCAGTTCTTCCAGTCCTCGATGATGTAGAACTCAACAAGCGGGTTCTCTGTCCAGCCGTAGATACAGATACGGGAGTTTCCGGCGCTTCCTGCCGACCATTCGCAGTCGAAATCGCAGGTGAAGTTGCCGTAATCCTGCCAGTGGTTGGGGTTATTTCTGCCCCAGTAGAGTCCGCGGCGGGCGAGAAAGTTGCCCTTTGATCCGTTAGGACCGCACTTCCAGCTTGTGCTGAATCCGCCGCCGCTGTCAGCGAGAGTCATCGTAGATGAATTCGGCGTATCGGCCTGCCAGATCTCATGATGGTAGTCGTTGTACCATCCTGTCTCCTGCGTGTGACCGGGACTGGTCTGCAGGACTTTTGCGGCGTTTGTTGTGATTTCCGTAGCCGTGATAGATGAGCATGAAATAGCCAAGAATCCGGCAACAACAGAACTTAACGCACGCTTGAGAATACTTTTCTTCATAAGTATCGCTCCTCACTTTCATAATTCGTAGTGGTTAACGTGTGATAAGCACTGCGGCAGAGAAACATCTGCTAAATATTAACAGAATTAACCAGTTTTCTCTTTACACACAGTGATTTAATCCCCTATTTATTATTCCTGATTCTATGATACATCATTTTTGTACCAATGTCAAGACAATTTAGCGATTAATTACAAAATGGTCCCATACCGATATTTTGCCTGATTCTGCCGATGCTGTGTTCAGATCCAAGAAAATGAATGATCAAGGGAGTCTTGCTGTGTGCATACAATACAGCGTAACGAGTTAGTAAAATGTATGGACATAATAAAGTGCTTCACACATTGTTGAAGCGCTTAGGAAACAATTTAATAATGTATACACCATAGATTATAGATACGCTCATATGAAGAGCTGGTACAAGAACTGGGACGTAATATCACCGATTTTTAAGTTCTCATCTGACGTCAGAAAGGTCATTTATACCACCAACGCTATAGAGAGCCTTAAAGGAGTTTGTACTAATAAAGAGATTGCTTTGGACTGTATTTATTCATTAAAAAAACATTCCCTTCTGTAATAATTAAGGATAATTATACAATTATTACTACTTAATGATAAATGATAATCCATATTTTGTCAATACAAATATTTTTGTTCAATGTAAATTATATTACGCTTTGGCGTTGAGTTACGGGATCCAAGTTTCAAAAGAAAAATCAGCATCAATTCTCGTTATTATACACCATTATTTTCAAGAAAGTTTGTAAATTATGACAGTATGATTATTCATTGTTTATTCACACATTGGTATCCATAAATATGATATAATATATTTAATCAATAATCACAAGGAGCTGATAACATGAAAGTCTCTGTTGAAAACGATACCATGACTATCTTTCTTGAAGGAAGAATAGATACGAGTAATGCATCGCAAACTGAAAAGGAGCTTCTTTCCGCTGTTGAAAGCAAGCCTTCGGACGTGACACAGCTCATACTGGACGCTTCCGAGCTTGAATACATATCAAGCGCGGGACTTCGTGTGATAATGAAACTTCGCAAGAGCTTCGGGGAGAATATCAGCATAATCAACGTTTCTCCCGAGGTCTATGATATATTCGATGTGACGGGCTTTACCGAGCTGCTTACCATTGAGAAGCGTTTCCGCGAGCTCTCGGTCGAAGGCTGCGAAGTCATAGGCAGGGGCTTCTTCGGAACTGTTTACCGTGTTGACCCCGAGACGATCGTCAAGGTATACCATGCGCCGAACAGCCTTCCGATGATACGAAATGAACAGCGGCTTGCCAAGTACGCATTTATAAAGGGCGTGCCTACTGCGATATCCTACGATGTTGTAAAGGTCGGCGAACAGTACGGCTCTGTGTTTGAGCTCCTCAACGCCGATACCTTCAACGATATCCTTATCCGCGAGCCCGAACGCTTTGATGAGCTGCTTCGGCTCTATGCGGATTTTCTGAAAACCGTCCACTCTGCCGAAATGGACGCGGATACGCTTCCTATGGCTCGTGATATATTTATCGGATACCTTGATGTTATCAGCGGTCACCTGCCTGATGAACAGTGCAGGCGGCTGAAAGAGCTGCTGCTTGCTCTGCCTGATGACCTGCATATCGTGCATGGTGATTTCCAGATGAAAAACGTAATGCTGGTCGGTGATGAGCCCATGCTGATAGATATGGACACGCTCTGCACGGGTCAGCCGCTGTTTGATCTGCAGGCATTGTATGTGACCTATATCCTGTTTGCTGAGGACGATCCGAATAATCTGAAAACGTTCCTTGGCATACCCAATGAATCAGGCGAGCCGATATGGAAAAGCATAATGGAGAATTACTTCGGCAAACAGATGTCGGAGCTTGCGGAGATAAACGACAAGATAGCCCTTGCAGCTGCTGTACGATTCCTGTATCTGCTCGTTTCGACTGATCTGAAAAACGGCGAGCTCGGAGAAAAACGCATAAAAACGGCACAGCGGCATATCGCTGAGCTGACAGATAAGGTCGATAGCCTGATATTACAGGAGTGAAGAAGCAGCGCACATATAGCTTAACAGCGGGATATACAGAAAAACGGCAGGAGATACGCTTTCTCCTGCCGTTTTAGTTATCGTGGGATTATTGCTCTTTCCTTCTGAGCACAAATGCAGTGCCTGCCGCGAGAGCTATGACTGCCAGTGGTATAGCCGCGCCTGCATCGCCCGTCTTGGGACTGCCAGAAGAGCCGCTTGTTGAGCCTGAGGTCTGCTTTGCCGTTAAAGAGGAAGCCGTCGTCGTCGAGGTCTGAGTTGAAGCCGTTGTCTCAGAGGCTGTTGTGACCTCTTCTGCCGAGCTGTTATATGCGTCAAGTCTTACCGCCGCATTCTCCTGCAAATTCCTGAAAAAGAACTGATAATCATAGAGATGATACGAGCCTTCGGGGAACAGGTCAAGTCCCGCGGGATAGTCCTCCTTGGTAACGTCAGTGACCTTCAGCGCGCCTCGTTCTGCATCTATGTAACAGCCGCACAGAGCGGGTATCTCGGTCGCTATCTCCTTGCTGTACGTCTTCATGAAGCAAGCTCCCTTATTGAGAGACTTGTCTGCGGGAGCGTCGTCAGTGCGCCAGTTAAGAGGATTTATCGAGTACGTTTTGACTCCCGCGGGACACATCAGCGTATCCGTTACCTCGGGAGCCTCGCAGTCAAAGCTGACGATCACGCCCGTATCCTTCTCGCCCTGAGCAAATTTCAGATGAGGGTACTCAGCGGCTCTTTCCTCGCTTATCCCCCAGCCGATAATATAAGCCGCAACAAGCTGTGAGCCGAGCTTTTCATCATCAAAGTATTCCTCGAGCAGACGACAGCACATATCAGCTCCCTGAGAAAATCCGAACAGCATAACAGGTCTGCCGTTGTTTTCGTTTTCGAGATAATAGCTGAACGCATCGGAGACATCTGCGTATGCGGATTTCAGAAACTCCTCTCTCTCGGCTTCGGGAAGCGCATAGCTTTTCAGCGATATCTGCCTGTAATACGGAGCATACATCCTTGCAGTCCCGTCAACGATACCGCGCTCCATTTCAAGAGCCCCGAGAAAGCGCGAGCGGTTCTTTTCGTCGTCAACGCTCATCATTGCTTCGTCATCAGTATCTACTGTCGGAGCAACAAAGAAAACATCGGCTTCTTTGTCTGCGCCCTCGCCGAAATATGCCCAGTTTTTTCCATCTGAGTAGTCGGGAGCTCCGTCCTCAGCGGCTGAGTAGCTCAAAGGGCTGAATGCCGACATTGAAAGCATAAATACTGAGCTCATCAGAATAGAAGCTGTTCGTTTGATTCTCATATTTTCCTCCTTTATCAAACGCTGTTCATTGCGTCGAGCAGTATTTTTTCCGCGTCCATGCCATCGATATCGAGCATTTCCGCCTTAACGAGCCGAGTGCTCTTTATGCCGAAGCACGTCTCGGCAACAGTCTTGATGTAGCCGAAGCTGAACTCGGGGAAATACGGTCCGCCCGCAGTCGTAACGTATACGAGCTCCTCGGCGCGGCACATCCCCACGGGAGTACCGTTCTCGGAATAGCGCGATACTATGCCGACTGCATATATGTTCTCGATGTAGACCTTGAGCAGTGACGGAAAAGAGCCGTCCCAGAACGGCGCGGATATGACTATCTTGTCTGCTTCCGCAAACTGATGTGCATATCTGAACATCGGGTCGTCAAGCTTTCCTGCCGCGAGCAGAGAGGTGCGCTTTTCGAGCATTTCCTCACTGAGCGGCTTTATGTCCTCAGCGGGGAGGTACAGCTCTGTGTATTCTCCCATTTTTGCGAGGACTGCCCTCGCAAGGCGGTCGGTGCGTGAATCGCTCCGCACACAGCAGTTGATGTACAGGGTCATATTATCATCCTCCGTTTCGTTCAGCGGGACTGCACTGCTTCGCTTTTTTTCCGCAGAATACGATAGCGGAGCCATATGCAAGAGTTACTATTCCCGCGATGATATAGCTTGCCGTCCAAGGCAGGTTGAAGCCTATGCGTGCGTTGAAGATATAGCTCGCGACAACGTACATATAGAACATTCCGGGGATAAGAGCCATGATGTACGGCATTTTGTTCCGCATCATATATATGCATATCATTGAAAATGCGAACACTGCGGTCGATTCGTTCGCCCACGAGAAATACCTCCAGAGGACGTTGAAGCCGTCAGTATCTGCCTTTGCATAGATAAGTATTCCCGCAACAACTGTGAATATCACAAGAGCAAGCAGAAGATTCTTCTTTTTCTTTTGGGTGTCGATATGGAACGCTTCTGCAATTATTATCCTCAGCGAGCGCAGAGCCGTATCGCCCGAGGTCACGGGGAGCACGATAACACCGATTATAGCAATGACTCCGCCCACTCCTCCGAGCATATCCTTTGCGATAACGCCTACTGCCGTTGTCGGCTGAGTATGGAGGATATCGTTAGTGAGCAGACCCGCATTCACGGCCCCCATTGCGGCAGCCGCCCACACCATCGCGATGAAGCCCTCGAGTATCATCATGCTGTAGAAGGTAGTCCTGCCCTCGCGCTCGTCAGCGATAGTACGCGAGACAAGTGTTGCCTGTGTTGAGTGGAAGCCCGATACTATGCCGCAGGCGACTGTCACGAAGAAAATGGGGATAAAATGCTCACCGTACGGATTCGTGAACGATACTCCCGTCCATATCTCATCGAGCCTGTAGCCCTTGATGAAGAGCCCCGCGCATACTCCGACAGCCGAGAGAAGCAGTATTGCTCCGAAAATTGGGTATATCCTGCCGATTATCTTATCTATCGGCAGAAGCGCCGCAATGATGTAGTAGGCGAATATCACTCCGTAAACTATCCATATAACAGGATTTTCGAGCGTGCTTTTCTGCCCGATTATCTGCGTAATAAAGATGTCGCCGGGAGTGTAGATGAATACAACTCCGAGAAGCAGAAGAAGCAGGCACACAAATACGTTGTAGACCGTATATACATACTTGCCGAGAAATCGCCTGACAAGCGAGGGCATCTGCTCGCCGCCGTTGCGGACGGATATCATGCCGCTCATATAGTCGTGGAAGGCGCCGCCTATCACACAGCCTATCGGTATCGTGATAAAGGCTATCGGTCCGAATAGTATACCCTGTATCGGTCCGAGTATAGGACCTGTTCCTGCGATGTTGAGAAGCTCGATAAGACTGTTTTTCCACTTCTTCATCGGTACATAATCCACGCCGTCGTAATTCTCGACAGCGGGAGTTTTCCTGTCCGATGGCTTCATTACCTTCTCACAGAACCTTCCGTAGAGGGCTCCGCCGATGATAAGCACTCCAATGCCTAATAAAAATGATAGCATCAATCTCATCCCTTGATATTATGTTGGTTCGTTCGGTTTCAAGCGCATGGTTGCTGACGAGTTCCTTCGCCCTCATCATGAACAATATCGAAGCGGTCATTGCCGATGAGGAAGAAGTCGCCTCCTTGCGGTGTCATCGCCACAAAAGATGGCTCAGGTACAAATAAAACAGCCATAAATCATCAAGTGCCTTTCTTACAGCTGTTATTCTTACGTGAGGCTTCATCTGCGTCAGCTCTCATGAGCAGCGAAAAACTTTTAGATGTCAAGTACATGATAGCATATTTTTGTGTAGAATTTGCTGAAAATATATGAACAGATTTAAAATACTTATAAACTATATCCGAACAGTTCGACACTGCGTCAGACAGCACCGTATCTGACAAACTTGAATATCTTCTACAGAGCAAACACAGGAATAAAAACAGCCGAACTCAACAAAAACAAAGCCGCTTTTCTTGATATAGCAATCAGGACTTGCAGATGCAGTATGAGCTGAAAACACTGATAGGATAACAGGCTGCACGCTTGATTATTATCGTGAAATGTGGTACAATATATCCACCAACAGCTTTGAAGAGTTCCTCAGTATGATTGTTGAAAGCGGAATGAAGTTTTTCAGCCCGACTGAGCTATTCAAACATAAAAAGTAAAGCAGGTGTATCATGAGACTATTTGCAGCGATCCAATTAGAAGACAACATAAAAAGCGTCCTAACTGAGGCACAGAAAGCTCTGCGCAAAGGCGGTTACAGCGGGCGATTCACGGATATCAGCAGCCTTCATCTGACGCTCGCTTTCATCGGCGAGTACAGCTCTCCCGACCGCGTAACGGACGCAATGGAGCGTGTGGATTTTGCTGCGTTTCCTGTCAGACTCAGCGGATATGTCGGTAACTTCGGCGACCTGCTGTGGGCAGGTACGGAGCACTCTGCGGAGCTCGAAGGTCTCGCGAAGAAGCTGCGGCATGAGCTCGCGGAGGAGCAGATACCGTTCGACAAAAAGAAGTTCAACCCGCACATTACGCTCGTGCGAGACTCGTACATCGGCAGGGGCAATTCGTTCCGCTTTTCCGATGTTCAGCTTGAGCAGGCGGAGATGATTGTGCGCGGTATCTCGCTCATGCGCACCGACTTCGGCAAGCACGGCGCGATCTATACGGAGGTCGGATATGTCGGCTGCACAGACGACCTGCTCGGCTGAAAAACGAGGCTTTTGACTTTGAAAGGAGCGGCAAGAATGATTTCTGTAGTTATCCCCGCACACAACGAGGAGAAGTATATCGGCAAGTGCCTGAGCGCCGTAAAGAGCGCGGCGAAGTATGTTCCCGACAGCGTGGAGATGATAGTTGTCGCAAATCGCTGCACTGACAAAACAGCCGCGATAGCGGAGCGCTTCGGCGCGCATGTGCTGAACAACGAAGACAAGTGCATTGCGGCAGTCCGCAACACGGGCGTGAGAGCTGCACGCGGAGAGATAGTCGTGACCATCGACGCTGACAGCCTTATGACGAAGTATTCGCTCGCCGAGATAAAGGGCAACCTCGAAAGCGGCGTTTACGTCGGCGGAGGAACGAATCCGAAATTCGACAGAATGTCACTTGGCATAGCGGCTTCAACGCTTTATGTTGCGGTGAATCTGATTCCCGTAATGTTCAAAAACGGAGGCTATCTCAGCGGAGCGATGTTCTGGTTCAGAAAGAGCGATTTTGACGCGATAGGCGGCTTTGATGAGACGCTTGTCAGCCTCGAGGATATGGACTTCGCAAAGCGCCTCAAAGCGCACGGCAAGCTCAGCGGCAGGAAATACGGCACGCTGAAAAAGTCGTATGTTCTCACCTCGGCGCGCAAATTTGACGAGTTCGGCGACTGGTACCTGATAAAGAACCGCTCCCTCACCAAGCGCATCTTCACGGGCAGGGACAGGCAGGCGGCTGACGAGTTTTACTATGATGTGCGATGATAAAATGAAGACGGTCACACGGCAGTAAAACTGCTGCAAAAAAATGGCTCGCATATGAAGCATAACGTTCATATGCGAGCTTTTTTATTATATCATGCCGCTGTGATAGCCGAATATCTTTCCGAAGAAAGTATCCTGTCCATTACAGACTCGGGAGAGCATTCGCCTCCCATGACCATATCAAATACAGCGGGAGAGTAGCCTGATACCAGAGCCGCTCCTGTTTCCGAACGGTTCACGGGCACAGCGTCACAGCGTGCGTTTACGTTCCAGAACACGATATCGGGCAGTCTGTAGCCATACCCTGCGTAGAGCTTTCTCATCTCACGGAACATGGGCTCATCATTGCCGCCGACTATGCAGCAGTCAAACTGCATATCGGAGATTATGTAGAGCTTTGAGGGCATATCAGCCGCGGGAACGTTATTCTTCACAGCTGTACGGAGTATCAGGGTGAATACCGCCTCAAGGTTGGTATTCGCTATTTCGTTGAATGTTCGGCAGTAGTTCACCTTTTCAACGATATTGCCGCCCTTTATTTCCACGAGACGAGGAGTCTCGGAGAAGGTGATGAAGTGGTTTGCGAATGCGCCCGTGTTGTGCTCGGCGAAGTATATGCCCAGCGACAGAGCCGCATCTATGGGACGTATACCGCCGCATCCACAGGTCATGGAGCCTGAACCGTCGATTACAGCAAGCGCGTTTTCACGCTTTGACGCTGTCAGGTCGGGCAGGGACTTCCATGCCGCGTCCAGTGACATGATTTCAGCGGCGGAGACATCTCCCATAGCCGCACGGACTATGTCATAGGGGTACAGTCTGTCGGCGTGGAGCTTTACCTCGCCGCTGTGTACCTTGTTCAGGTAATCGGAGTAGCGTTCACCGTCGTTGCGTATGAACGCACCTCTGTACTTGAACATAGCGCACGAGGGCTGTATTTCGTATCTGAACGTGTAGTCACGCTCGCGGAGACGGTTCTCCAGTATGTCGGTGTAGCGGCGGAGCGCGGACAGAGTCTTTCTGTATGTGCGCTCGGTCATACCGAGGGAAGCCGCAAGGCGTCTGCCCATATTGCGTGTCTCCTTAGAGGAAGCATTCACGGAGGGCATCCACTTTGCAAGCAGAGAAGCGGGCTTCTTTGCGTTCATTGCAGCGATGTCCTTGTCGAGCTGAGCCTTGATGACTTCGACTGCGGCATACTCCAGTGGAGTACCGAGCAGTACGCACAGGTCGTCATATCGACCGTATTCCGCGAACATGGCAACATTCTTCTTTACCGCATCGGGTGCTGTCCTGATAAGTGCGGCTATTGCGATACGGAAGAAACGTCTCTCACCGAGACCGCCTCTTGCGTCGCGTGCAAAGAAGACTATCTTCATAGTCTTGTCGGGGTCCTCAGCGTAAGCGCGTGTTACAACGTCGGCTATTTCTGCCGCTGTTGAGTTTCTCATAGCGCCCGCCTTGAAGAACATATCAAGGCAGAAGGACTCGGATGAACGGTAAGCAGTACCGCCGTTCTCGGTGTATGTCATGTTGGATTCGTTCTTTAAGTAGTTAAGCATAATTCTGCTCCTTTCAAGTCAGGATCTTTCCGTTTTTCATGCTGCTGACTTAGCTCGGCTCATTTTCATCACAGTGCTTGGACCCGTAGGAAGCTCTCTGCGCCCCTGAAAAAAATGCTGTCAGAGCCGTATGTGTAATGAAATTCAAGACGCGGTAAGGTCAATTCATAAATTTCCAGCGAATTGCTGTTTGCGTCTTATTTGTGTACGCAGCTGCTGTATATTACAGCTGCGTGAAATGTGCAAGGCGCTTTTATGATTCTATAGTAACAGTATAGTCATTGTATTTGCTGTGAACGCCTTATGGGTATGCAAGGCACGATAATTAATAACCTTTTGATTCCAACATCGGCTGTATGTGCCTTTAACTCGTCGCTTTGGGAGTCGAACCCGTTCTTGCGAACTGCCTGTTCTGCTGTACGCGGCGAAAAATCGACCTTTTATCGCTCCGACGGCAAACGCCGCTCAACGGCTCCGTCGGGTCGGTCTGAGGAGCTGTTCGCTCCCCTTTCCTTTAGCTTGATTCCAGTATATCACATGAACAGGAAATAATCATATAAAATTTTCTGCACACACTCGGGCGGCGTATTGCAAAAGGAGAGATTTTCTGTTAATATATAAATGTGGGAAGGAGTGACAATTATGGCAGGATTCTCAGAGCTTATCAAGAATTTCGACAAAACACGCGACTATGTCCGCGACTTTTTCATATACGGATGCAAGGTCAGGAGCGATTTCGACCGCAAGAGCATCCGCACCTACGGAGACGAAAAGCGCCGTGTGGAGAGCTGGATGGGCGACTATATGCGCTATGACGATTCGTTACGCGGAAGAAGCGTCTCTATTTCGGTAGACAGCGGTCATATCCCCGAGAATCCGCTGTATAACGCCTATTATTCCAAGAGCTTCACTGATAATGACATACGTCTGCACTTCCTTCTGACCGACATTTTGCAGGACGGGCAAAGCAGAACGCTCAAGGAGCTTGTGGATAGTCTGAATGCGGAATATGAACAGCTGTTTGACGAGCAGACCGTCCGCAATAAGCTGAGGGAGTACGTGGACGAGGGCATAATAATAGCCGAGAAACAGGGCAAAACGCTGTATTATTCGCTTTCCCGCGACACGGCTGACGACTTTGTCCGCGAGTACAAAGGACTCGACGACGCATTGAGGTTCTTCTCGGAAACTCAGCATTTCGGCATTATAGGCAACAGCCTCCTCAAAATGCTCGGACTAACGAACGACATCTTTTTTATAAAGCACAACTACATCATACATACGCTCGAGGATATCCTCATCCCCGATATCCTGACAGCGATAAACGAAAAACGCAGTATTTCGTTCACATCGTTCTCTGATAAAATGAAAAGAGAGGGAGACGACCTCGGCACGGAGAATAAGGCAGTTCCCATGAAGATACTCGTATCCGTGCAGACAGGACGCCGCTATCTTGCGGCATATATCCCGAACTACAGGCGATTTTCCGCATTCCGTCTTGATAATATGAAAGCTCTGAAAATGGAAGGATGCTATGAAAACTATGACGCGCTGAAAGACAAGTTCGAGCGGAATATTCGCCATTGCTTCGGAGTATCCTTCGGCATGAGGAGAGAAGCAGGCGCTGTAACTCCCATGAAGATAACGTTTTACGCCGACGAGAAGAAAGAAGCATTTATAATCGACCGCCTCGAGCGCGAGAAGCGCTGCTGCACGCTCGAACACACGGGTGAGCACCTGTACACCCTGACCGCTGACGTTTTCGACCCGAATGAGATAATGCACTGGGCTAAGACCTTCATCGGCAGGATAGTCAGCATAGAGGGCGGCGCAGATACGGTCAGGGCGCGATTCTACGATGATATCAGGCGAATGAACACGATGTACGGCGGTGATGAAGATGAATCTGTTCAGTGAGATATACGGAACTTATTTCCGAGTGGCGGCTAAACTGCTCGAAAATGAGGTCACAGACGAAAAAACAGTACGCGAGACTGTGCTCCGTGACGGCTTCCGCGATTCTGTGCTTTTTCTTCCGCAGAAGCTCATACCTAGCGTAGAGGACTGGGGGCTGTTCAGGCGCACTGCTGACGGAAATCTCCGAAGGATAACGAAAAAAGCACCTGTTAAGGTGCTGACAAGGCTGCAAAAGATGTGGCTGAAGGCAAAGCTCAGCGACCCGAGGATAAGGCTGTTCATGAACAGTGAGACGCTCGCTTCTCTGGAGCAGAGGCTCGCAGATGTGCCTCCGCTGTACGGCAGGGAGCAGTTTTGCTTAATCGACAGATTTCTCGACAGCGATGACTACAGCGACGAAAAATACATACAGAACTTCCGAACCGCGCTTGATGCGGTAAAACGCAGAAGGATAGTGTTTATCGAGTTCGTTTCGGGACACGGCAAGCGTATGAGCGGCAGATTTGTGCTGCTGAAAATGGAGTACTCCCCCAAAAATGATAAATTCCGCGCATATTGCTATCAACTGCAAAATGAAAAGGTCAGAAGCAGCGGGATCATCAATATCGGGCGGATAACAAAAATCGAGGACACGGGAAGAGCTTACAGAGCTCCCGTTTCTATGGACGAATACTTCTCAAGCCGCAAATGCAGTACGCCTGCGATGATAAGGGTCAGCACAGAGCGCAACGGCGTTGAGCGTTTTATGCTTGAATTTGCTTCTTACGAGAAGCACACGGTACGCAACCTTGAAACGGGGCAGTATAACGTGGAATTGTGGTATGACCAGCAGGATGAAACAGAACTGCTCATCCGTCTCCTGAGCTTCGGACCAGTAATTGAGATATTCGGTCCCGAGCACTTGAGAGAACAGGCAAAACAACGCATAAAACGGCAGGCAGAGCTGCTTGAAAAATACAAATAAAGAGCGCGTAAAATGAGGTGAACTATGCTAAAGCTTTTTTCACGCACCGCAGCGATTGCGGCTTGCATCGCATTGACAGCAGCGCTGCTGCCGTGTACGGCGTCCGCTGATACGCAGCCGCTCGCTGACAGCGGACTCGACTACAGCGAATACGTCGGGACGATAAACAATCCCGCAGCAGGCTACACGAACACGATATGGGCAGTCTGCAAGCCCGACTCTACTCCCGTATACTCGCCGACCGCAAAGCTCGTGCTGTTTTTCATTGACATCGGTGCCTTCTCCTCGGGCATGAACGGCACCAAAAACTCCGACGGCACCTACACCGCGGGCGAGGATATCCCGCTCGACGAGACCTTCTTCGATTCGTGGAGGCAGACCTTCGAGAACTGCCGCAAAAACGGCTGTACCGTAGCTGTGCGGTTCCGATATGACGCGAACGGCTCCGACAACCCCGAGCCTGCGAGCTTTGACGCGCTGCTCTCGCACATCGACCAGCTCACCAAGCACGATTTCTTCGGTCAGGCAGGCGATATGCTCGTCTATGTGGAGTCGGGCTTCGTCGGCAAATGGGGCGAACAGCACGGCGGCAATTACACCTCCCTCGAGTACAAGGCGAGGCTGCTGCAAAAGCTGCTCGAAGCCGTTCCCGCTCCTGTCCCCGTGACTGTGAGAACGCCGAATATCTTCGCTGAATGGGCGGGGATAAAGCAGTCGGAGATAAGCGACAGCGAACTCGTGGACAGCCTCACATCGAGCAAATACTGTCCCGACATACAGAAATACCGCGCACGGATAGGACTGTATGACGACGGCTACATGGGCAGCGACAGCGACCTCGGCACCTATGCTGACCGCGTTTCCGATACGACATGGCTCGAGCGGCAGACCCTGACATCCTACTTCGGCGGCGAGTTTTCGGGCAATCTCGAGTTCGCGCAGAAGTACGGCACCTACCTCCCCGAGAATGCGATACCCGAGATGTACAAGACACATCTCAGCTACATAAACTCGAACATTTTCCAGCTCTACAAGAACTATACCTTCGGCGCGGACTGCGATGTTTCGGGCGTCGACAACTCCGCATACTACGGCAGCACCACCTTCGATTTCATACGCGACCACCTCGGCTACAGGCTCGTCCTGCGCGGCTCCGAGCTCACTCCCGAGGCTGTGCAGGGCGGCACGGCGGACGTGAGATTCACGGTCGAGAACACGGGATTTGCAGGCATTATCCCGCCCTGCCGCTCCTATGTCATACTCGAGCGTGACGGCTTGTACATCTGCGCGAAGGCGGATATCGACTGCCGCGAATGGCGCTCCTGCACCAAGACCGTGAATTCGTTCAGCGTACAGCTTCCCGACGATATAGAGGCTGGCAGCTGGAACGTTTATTTCAAGGCGGATATCGGTCACGAGTTCACGCCCGAGGCTCCCGAAAAGGGCGCTGTCCGTTTCGCGAACAACGGCACATGGAACGGCGTGCTCGGAGCAAATCTGCTCGGCAATATCAACGTGAAAAAGGCTGATGCTCCGACCTCGGGAGGCGGCTTCTGCGTGGTCGGCTGCGAGGACGGCGCAAGCTCGAAAATGTACTCATACCGCGATATCATCACCGTTGACGGAGCACTCTCCCACGCGAACGAGTGGACGGCTGAAAACGTCATCGCAAAGTCAGAGAGCGGCACGGAGATGTCCGTCCGCGCGGACGGGAAATACCTCTACGTCATGGCGAAGATGCCGACGGGAGCAAAGGCGCCAGTGTACAATATCCAGCTCCACCGCGCAGGCGACAACGAGTATTTCTGGCTGTACTACGCCTCAAACGGCTTTGTCTACTTCAACAAGTCCGCATACGACGGCTGCCTGTGCAAGTGGCATGGCGACACGGTCGAGTACCGCCTGCCGTTCGATATTTTCGGCATCAGCGGCGGCGACGAGCTCAAGGATATCCGCGTATTCCTGCAGGACAGCGGCAATGACTGGAAGCTCATGGGCGATATATCGGCAAAGGAGGTTGCCGTACCCGATACTCCCGCAGAGTTTGAAGCCGTGGAAAAGCTGCTCATCGGCGACGCCAACTGCGATAAAAAGGTCACGGTAGCGGACGCGGTCGCGATACTGCAATACATCGCCAACAAGGACAGATTTATGCTGACCGGGGCGGGCAGAAAAAACGCGGACTGCTGCAATGTCGGCGACGGAATAACGGGCAGTGACGCGTTCGCGATACAGAAGCTCGACGCGGGAGTCATAACGAGTCTCCCGCTCACAACAGCAGACAAAAAATGAAAACGGCTCATGTTTCGGAGGGTCTCCCCTTCTCTGCTCAATGTTCACATGAAAGCGGGAAAAAACTGCCCGAAGCAATGAACAGCACCTGATAAATGAAAAACAGGCTCCCGACGTGGGAGCCTGTTCGTTTTATTCAGCCGCAGTTGTAGTCTGAGCGCCGTCCTTGGGGACAGTCTTGGTGCAGAGCCACTCGCACCACTGAGTGTAGTACATACCCATCGGGTGGACTCCGTCATGGGTGTAGTTCTGATTGAAGTAGCCGTACTCGTCATCGTAGAGCTCGTTGATATCGAGATAGAACACGCGCTTATTGTCCGCGAGGGAGGCAATACCGCTGTTGAGGTCGTCGATTGAAGCATTGGTGATGACGCCGTTCTCCGCGTAGGACGAAACATGGAGGTTAGCCTGCACGTAGATGATAGCGTCGGGCTGATGTACCTTGAGCTTCTCTACTATCGCGCGGTAGGAGGTCAGAACATACTCATGGTCGTTGCCGACCTCATTTATGCCGAGCATAACATAGACCTTACCGTACTGCTTTGCGTCTATCAACTGGTCAAAGGTCTTGCCATTGACGGTGGTCTTGTTTATCTGGTCAGTCGAGAGACCCTCCGTGCAGAAGAAGTCAGAGTTCTTGAAGTCACCGTAATCCTTTATCCCGACGGTACGAGAGTCACCTATGAAGAGCGCATCATCGAAGTAAGAGAGGTCACTCTCGACGAAGATGTCAGGCTGAGCAGGAGCGGTAGTCGTCTCCGTTGCGGCGGGCTGACCCTCAGCGGAAGCAGTACCCGTGCCTGTAACGGCGGGAGCCGTGCCGTCAGCCTGAGTAACAGGCTCGCCCTCGGGAGTTGTAGTCTGCTCCTTGTTCCTGTTGACTACGGGCGGAGCCGCCGCCGCGGGCTTCTCCGCTAAGGCGCTCGACGTCCATATCTTGTGGAGTATGAGCGGCGAAGCGATGAAGCAGGTCGACAACAGGAGCAGAGTATATGCGCACTGTTTGAATTTATTCATAATAACCGAAGTCTCCTTAGAAAGTGTAATACAGGAACGGATCATCCTTACCCTGATACATACAGTATACGGAAGCCCAGAACACTATGAGAAGCAATATCACGATGAAATAGGAATCCTTTATCTTTTTGTAGATCTTTTCAGGGATATTGGTCGAGAATATGGTGCCTGCGACGAAGTATTTCCAGTAGATGCGGAAGAACTTTGCGAAATCTCCGCTGTTGACCGCATAGGTCTTGACGGGGAATATCGGAACAAGCCTCGAGAAGTAGATGCCGAGCTCTCTGAAGTCCGTTATCGCGAAGAGAAGCCATGTGAGCGGTATCACGAGAAACATATACAGATGACCGACTATCTTGTACTTATTGAGGAAGTCGCCTATCACGAAGCGTTCGAGCATTATCAGTCCGAAGAGGACCATGCCCCAGATGACGAAGTTCCAGCTCGCGCCGTGCCATACTCCCGTGAAGAGCCATACAACAAAGAAGTTGCGGACTACGAGCGATGTCTTTACGCGGTTGCCTCCGAGCGGAATGTACACATACTCCTTGAACCAGTTTCCGAGGGTCATATGCCATCTGCGCCAGAACTCGCCCATTGTCGTGGACATATACGGGTGATTGAAGTTCTGCGGGATATCGAAGCCCATAATGCTCCCGAGACCGATTGCCATATAGGAGTAGCCGCAGAAATCGAAATAAATCTGGAAAGTGAAGGCGATTATTCCGAGCCACGCCAGCTTGGTAGAAATGCTCTGATAGCCGATATCGCCTATTTTTTTCCACAAGCCGCCTATCTGATTGGCGAGCAGTACCTTGTAGCCGAGTCCGATAGTGAAGGTCTTGAGTCCGTCCTCCACGCGCTTTATGCTGTGAGTGCGGTTCCTTAGCTGAGCCGCGACCGTCTCGTACTTGACGATAGGTCCCGCGATGAGCTGAGGGAACATACTGATGTACGCGCCGTAGTTAATGAGGTTCGTCTCCGCCTTAGCCTTGCGCCTGTAGACGTCGACGATGTACGACACGTTCTGGAAGGTGTAGAAGCTGATGCCTATCGGCAGGATAATGTTCCTGACGGGCAGGTCGTTCTTCAGCAGAAGGTTTATGTTGCTGAAGGCAAAGCCCGTATACTTGAAGAACGCGAGCCACCAGAAGTTGAAGATTATGCCGATGACGAGCCACAGCTTGCCCGCCTTGCGGAAGTTTTCGATAAACTCTCCGATGATGAAGTTGAACAGTATCGTAAGCAGGAAGAGCACGATATATATCGGCCTTTTCAGCACGCCCATGCTGTAGAAGAAGATACTGCCCGCGAATAACGTTGCATTTTTATATTTCGTCGGGACGAGCCCGTAAACTATCATAAATGCAGGAAGGAATAAAAAAATAAACTCCAAACTGCTGAATACCATCTTACCACCCTTTAATAACCTGTTTTTTGTTCTACGGAGCGGCTTTTGTTAATCTTTTTGTCTATATATAAAGCCGTAAAATAAGGAACTCAAATGTCCCTATATACTATTCTACACGGTATTTCCTCAAATGTCAATAAGCAAAGTCAAATGTAGCAATTTGTCACATTTCGGCGAAAAACGCAGCTTCAAATCCGTGCATTTCTACATATTGCATAGCTCTCGGAGCTCTTTTCTGCCTCTGCGGCAGTCAGCTCCGCACGAACGTATTGACCAAAAATTGCGGCTTTCATTTGTACATTACTTCCAAAGTTTCCGCCGCAGTATTTACTTTTACATTGAAAAATACTATAATAAAAGGTGGATAATCGGTATGAAAGGGGCTTTCAGGAAGTACCCGTCAAGGTCGGACAGCATATGCGCGCTCAGCGAGGCGCTCTGCTCCGCGACCGCAATTTTCGGTGAGGTATTATTATGATAAAGCATTTGTCAGGTGACTACGAGACCGTCGAATACGACAGCAAGCGGTCGATACTTCTTTATGATAACGACGATAATGAGGCATATCCCGTCCACTGGCACAATGCCGTGGAAATACTCATGCCAATGAAGAACTACTACACGGTCAAGGTCGGCGGCACCGACTACACCATCAAGGAGAACGAGGTGCTCATCGTACCGCCGGGAGAGCTCCACAGTATGCCCGCTATCCCCGGACGAAGGCTCATCTTCCAGTGCGACAACTCCGTCCTCGGGGACGTATCCGCGCTCGAGCCCGTCATGAGAAGCCTCACGGCTCCCCTGCTGATAACGCCCGAGTTCGACAAGGAGCTCCACGTCCTCGCGAAGAAGACCATGCTCGACATCTATGCCATGTACGGCACCAAGTCCGAGCTCGCGGACGTGAGGATATACTCCATGCTGATACAGCTCCTCATTGCCGTGCGCGAGTTTCACCTCGAGCAGAGCAAGAGCTCGCTATCGTGCGACGACGGCAAGATAGACGAGTATTCCGAGAAATTCAGCACCGTGATGAAGTACATCGACGCCAATTATATGTACGATATCTCCCTCGACCAGCTCGCAGACGTTGCAGGCTACAGCAAGTACCACTTCTCGCGCATATTCAAGCAGTACAACTCCATGTCGTATTTGCAGTACATAAACGCCCGCAGGACGCGCTCGGCGGAGAACCTGCTCCTCGACCCCGATATACCGATAACGGAGGTCGCCATGCGTTCGGGCTTCAAGAGCCTGACCACGTTCAACCGCATATTCAAGGAGATAAAGCACTGCACGCCTACGGACTTCAAGAAGCTGTATTCAAAGACGGACTGAACGGCACCGATGCAGGGGCGCTTTCGTGTTGCTCCCCTGCATTGCTCGGCATACAAAAAAAGACGGTATATCCGTCTTTTTTCATATCCGCAGCAAAAATTGTACGTACAGGAAAGAATTTTTCAAAAAACTATGGTATTTTTCCCGCGGGTGTGATATAATAAATGTGTATTTATATTTACAGTAATTAGGAGTGCTTGCCATAATGGATATAAAACGGACAGAGCTCGGCGAGAACATCGGCTTTACTTCAATTACAGACGAGAAGTTCAAGACCTGCTCTGTATACGTGAGGTTCATGACGCCTCTCGCACCTTCGGAGGCTGCCGCCAATTCCCTCGGGATAGGTGCGCTGTCCGCCTCAAACAGTAAGCTGCGCTCGGTAGCGGAGCTCAACGAGCAGCTCTCGGCACTGTACGGCTCAGCTCTCAGCACCTTCATCCGCAAGCGCGGCGATATACAGGTGCTCGGACTGTCAGCCTCGTGGATATGCAATCGCTACTCGCTCGACGGCGAGGACATTGAGGGCGAGATGCTCGGCGTAGTGCGCGACTGTCTCTTCTCGCCCAACGTGAAGGACGGAGAGTTCGACGCCACGCCGTTCAGGATAACCAAGAACGACCTCCTCGACCGCATAGACGCGGAAATGAACAATAAGCGAAGCTATGCCCTCGCACGTGCTGCCGAGGCGGCATTCGTCGGCGAGCCCGCCGAGTGCTCGTGCTACGGAACACGCGAGTCCGCCGAAGCTGTCACCGCTGCGGACGCCTACGCCGCTTACCTTAGGATATTGAAAACGGCTCAGGTCGAGATATACTATGTCGCTCCCGAGCCGAACGATAAAGCCGCGGAGATGTTCCGCCGCGAATTTTCCGCGATAGAACGGAAATCCCGCAAATGCACGTTCAGGACAGTCAGCCCCGCCAAGTCCGAGCCTTCGACGGTCACAGAGGAAATGGACGTGCTCCAGTGCAAGACCGCGCTCACGTTCAAGAGCGATTCGGACGATATATACGCCCTGCGCGTGATGAGCGCCATGCTCGGCGAAACGCCCGTATCGAAGCTGTTCGTCAACGTCAGGGAGAAGCTGAGCCTGTGCTACTACTGCGCGTGCAGGTATATCAGCTCCAAGAACACGCTGACCGTTGATTCGGGCGTGGAAAAGGTCAACATCGAAGCCGCCGAGCAGGAGATACTCCGTCAGCTCGACGAGATAAAGAACGGAAACATCACCGACACCGAGCTTGAGAGCGCTCTGCTCTCGCTGGACAACGCGCTCGCAGCGGTCGGAGATACGCCCTCGTCGTACTCGTCATGGTACTTCGAGCGCTTCTGCGACGGCGTCAGCGTCGACCCGCAGCAGCAGGCTGCCCTATACCGCGAGGTCACGAAGGAGCGCGTCATCGCAGCCGCACAGTCGCTCACGCTCGACAGCCGCTACTATATGCTTTGCAGGGAGGATAACGCATAATGGAAAGAAATATCCTCACAAGCAGGGTCACGGGCGACAGCTGCATACACGTCAAGCACCCGAGCGGTCTCGACATCTACATCTGCGAGATGAAGGGCTTCAGCACCGTTGAGGCGCTCTTCGGCACGAAATACGGCTCGATTAATACGATGTTCAAGACACACGGGGACAAGGACTACACCACCGTCCCCGAGGGCATAGCCCACTTCCTCGAGCACAAGCTCTTCGAGAACGAGGACTGCGGAGTTTTCGAGCTCTACGCCAAGACGGGAGCCTCGGGCAACGCATTCACCTCGTTTGACAAGACCTGCTACCTGTTCGGCTGCTCGAAGAATTACACCGACAATCTGCGGATACTGCTCGACTTCGTGCAGAAGCCGTACTTCACAAAGGAAAACGTCGACAAGGAAATGGGGATAATCGGTCAGGAGATACAGATGACCAACGACAACCCCGAATGGCGCGTTTTCTTCAATATGCTGCGGTGTATGTACCACGCTCACCCCGTGCGCATTGACATCGCGGGCACTAAGGACAGCATCGCGCAGATAGACGCTCCCCTGCTGTACAAGTGCTACGACACCTTCTACAACCTCAATAATATGGCGCTTTCGATTGCGGGCAACGTCAGTGCGGACGAGGTGCTCGCGGTATGCGACGAGCTGCTCAAGCCCTGCAAGGACAAGGGGCTCGAGACCGTCTTCCCCGACGAGCCCGATACGATAGTCCAGCCCGAGATACACGAGAAACAGCACATCGGCACGACTATCTTCCACATCGGCTTCAAGTGCAGACCGTGCTCGGGAGAGGAGCGGCTGAAAAAGTCTATGGCAGGCTCGCTCGCGTCGGCGATACTCACCGACGCCTCGACCGATATGTACGTTAAACTCCTTGAGAGCGAGGTCATCAACTCCACGTTCGGAGCCGAGGTTTTCTGCGGAGACGGCTACTTCTCCGTAATATTCAGCGGCGAGTCCGACGAGCCCGAAAGGGTGCGCGAGGCTGTCCTCAACGAAGTGGAGCGCATCTCCCGCGAGGGCGTCGACGAGAACATCTTCCGCAGGATAAAACGCTCGACCTACGGTCTGCTCATACGCGAGCTCAACAACGTCGACGCTGTGGCTAACCTCATGATAAACAGCCATATCGACGGCGTAGCGCCATATGACGCGATAGATACCATCTCCGCACTCACCGCGGACGATATCAACAACTTTATCAGGAATGAGCTGCGGAGCGACAGAGTCGTTCTGTCAGTAATAGAAAAGGACGGTGGTTCACCATGATCAACGCTGCAACAACTATCTTTTCACAAATGCTCGACCCGCACAGGATCGAATTCCCGAACCTCGGCTTCGGCTTCACCATTGACCCGACAGCCTTCACCGTTTTCGGACTCGATATCCAGTGGTACGGCATCATCATCACCCTCGGACTCATCCTCGCGATAATCTACGTCTTCCCGAGAATGAAGCGCTTCGGCATCGACTCCGACAGAGCCGTTGACGCAGTCATCGGCGGAGTGCTCGGCGGCATCGTCGGCGCAAGGCTGTACTACGTCATCTTTAACTGGGATGACTACAGCAAGGGCTCCGTCGGAGCTACACTAAAGGCTGTCATCAACACCCGCAACGGCGGACTTGCGATATACGGCGGCATAATCGGCGCCTTTGTGGTCGGCTTCATCATCTGCAAGCTGCGCAAGGTGAGGATACTCCCCATGCTCGACGTCACCGTGCTCGGACTGCTCATAGGTCAGGGCATCGGACGCTGGGGCAACTTCGTCAATCAGGAGGCATTCGGCACTAACACCGACTTTTTCCTTGGAATGACGGGCGGTACGATACAGCGCACGATAAACAATGCCGTGCAGATAGGCGGCGATATGTACAACAACGGCAACCCCGAAATGATGTGGGAAAAGGCGGTTCACCCGTGCTTCCTCTACGAGTCGGTATGGTGCATACTTGGCTTCGTCATTTTAGCTCTTATCTCCAAGAAGAGACGCTACGACGGACAGATTTTCCTGATGTACATGGCATGGTACGGCTTTGAGAGATTCTTTGTCGAGGGTCTCCGCACGGACAGCCTCATGATAGGCAATATCCGCGTATCACAGGCACTTTCCGCTATCATATTCATAGCGTCCGTCATAATCCAGATAGTAATGTTCTCACGCATAAAGCGCGACCCCGAGAGCTTTGTGCTCTATGCAAGCACCGAGGAATCGCGTATGCTCATCGAGGAATCACGCCGCAAGGCTATGGGAATCAAGGGCGCTGACGCCATGATGGGCGGAAACGACGAGATAGGCGACCTCTCTGACGACGACGATGAGATAGGCATACTCCCCGATGAGGACGACGACGAGATAGGCATTCTCCCCGACGAGGACGACGATGACGAGTTCTTCGCGGAGGCTGAGAAGAAGCTCAATGCCGCAAAGGATAAGGTCGAGGACGCTGTCGGGACAGCCGAGGATAAGGTCGAGGAAGCTGCTGAATCCGTGAAGGATAAGGCAGAAGAGGCTGTTAAAGCTGTCAAGGACAAAGCCGAGGAGCTGAAGGACAAGACTGAGGACGCCGCTGAATCCGCAAAGGACAAGGCAGAAGAGGCTGTTGAAGCTGTCAAGGACAAAGCCGAGGAGCTGAAGGACAAGGCTGAGGACGTTGCCGAATCCGCAAAGGACAAGGCAGAAGAAGCTGTTGAAGCTGTCAAGGAAAAGGCTGAGGATACAGCTGATAAGGCTGCCGATACCGCAGGCGACAAGTACGAGCAGCTCGCCGAGAAGCACGACGAACGCCTTTCGGGCGGCTCGGGCAAGGGCGGTCACAGCAAGAAGAAAAAGCACAAGAAAAAATAAGGAGGACTTTTACATATGGCACAGATAATCGATGGAAAAGCAGTTTCCGCAAGCGTAAAGGCTGAGGTCGCAGAGGAGACCGCAAGGCTCAAGGAATCAAACGGCTTGAAGGTAGGTCTCGCGGTAGTTATCGTGGGAAATGACTCCGCTTCACGCGTTTACGTCAACAACAAGAAGAAGGCTTGCGAGGCTGTGGGCTTTCAGTCGTTCGAGTACGCTCTCGACGAGAACACAACGCAGGAGCAGTTGCTCGACCTCGTGAACGTCCTCAACCGCGACGACCGCGTAAACGGCATACTTGTTCAGCTCCCGCTGCCCAAGCACATCGACGAGAAGGCTATCATCAACGCTATCTCCCCCGCCAAGGACGTTGACGCATTCCACCCCGAGAACGTCGGCAGGATAATGATAGGCGAGTATTCCTTCCTCCCCTGCACTCCCGCAGGCGTTATGCGCCTCATCGAGAGCACGGGCGTTGACATCACAGGCAAACAGTGCGTAGTCATCGGAAGAAGCAACATCGTCGGCAAGCCGCAGGCAATGCTGCTGCTCCAGAAGAACGGCACTGTTACGATATGCCACTCCAAGACCAAGAACCTCAAGGAGATATGCCTCGGAGCTGATATCCTCGTAGTCGCTATCGGACGCGCCAAGTTCGTCACAGGCGACATGATAAAGGAGGGCGCAGTCGTTATCGACGTCGGCATGGACCGCGACGAGAACGGCAAGCTCTGCGGAGATGTTGACTTCGAGTCCGCGGAGAAGAGAGCGGGCTATATCACTCCCGTCCCCGGCGGAGTCGGACCCATGACCATTGCAATGCTCATGAAGAACACGCTCACAGCCGCTAAACAGCAGGCGGGCATAAAATAAGAATAAAAGCCATAGGGAATCCCCTATGGCTTTTTGTTTGCAAAAACACGTTCATCTATTGTAGGGGCGCCCTTCGGGCGTCCGCCATTTGCCGGTTTTTTCGCGGACCGCCAAAGGCGGCTCCCGCATTTCTTATTTTATAGGCGCAAGGAACTCCGTAAATGTCACATCATAGTCGTAGTTCGTGCCGTCCATGACCATATGCATCGAGTAGAGGTGCTGCTCCTCGCCGTACTTCAAGGTAAACTCCTTATCCTCGGAATTGTAATTCATTTCCTTCGCGACGAAGCTCACGCCCTCATCAGTGACATCGGTTATCGTGATGATGATCGCCTCTCTGTTCCCGAAGACTTTCTCGTTCCTGAGCCATTCGCCGTTGTAGATCTCGACATACCAGTCGCCCTTGCGGACGGTGTATGTACTGTCGAACTCACCGTGTCCGAGGTCCTGACCATCAATACCGTAACCGCCGTAGGTGACGTGTACCGCCATAGTCGCGCGCGGCACGCTGAGCTCCTCGATGAGAGCCTTTCGCATGAGGCAGAGGTCATACACGTCGAGGACGCCGTCATTGTCGTAGTCGACCGCCGACCAGTCCATCATCTTCACCTCTTCCGAGCCGAGGAGCCACTTCTGCATGAGCACCACGTCCGCGACCGTGAGCAGCCTGTCATTGTTGAGGTCGCCCATGAACTGCGGCTCGTGAATATACTGCCCCGCGGGGATGATAATGTTCCTGCCCATGGTATAGAAATCTAGCGTATCGCCTTGTCTGATATTATCGAAATTGTACGGAAAGTCCAGCCCATTCAGTTTCAGCCTGTAGTTGTAGTAATTTGCCTCGTCGGGGGTCATTCTCAGATTGATAGTGTCATATGACGGCTTCAAGCCCTTTTCGGTTTTAGCCGAGTATACCGTGAATGTCTTCTTTTCGCACATCTGCGTGATATTACCCGTCTTATCGAACTTCTCAAACGACTTGAGCTTGTAGTCGGTGACAGGACCAGTTATAAATGCCTCCTCCTCGGTCTCAAAGATATCGCCGTATGCGGTATCCTCCCCGAGTGTGCCGAGATAAGTGACCTGCTTTTTCCGAAGCGTCCCGCCGTCAGAATCGGTGTCAGTGTAGAACTGCATAAGCTCCGCCTGATTATCCTTGTCCCTGCCGAGATACACAAAAAAGCTGCCGAAAACTCCCGCATTGTATTTCTTTTCCAGATAGATGTTTATTGACTTATCCTCGTCGTTTTCAAGCGTGAACGGTAAGTCCCACTCTATGTCACGAATGGTGTAGGAATAATTGTCGTATTTGTTCCACGTCAGGTCGAAGTTATAGGTATAATCGGGACTGACAGGCACGTCCTCGCAAACATGGGGGTTGCCGTCGTTGATGCGCCAGTCGTCCAACAGATAGGAAACGCCCTTTTTGCGTCCCTCCTCAGTCGAAGCAAAGAGGCTGAACATCACGTTGTCTGCGTCAAACAGCTTATCCGTAGAGCTGTCATATACATTCACCGTGACCTTTGCATAGCCCGTAGGCTCAGGTCTTTGCGTGTCAGCCGCACCTGCGGGGAGCGCCGATACAAGTCCCGCGAGCATAGCCGCCGAAGTCAGTGCCGAAGTAAGATGTGTGAAAAAACGCTTCATAGTGTTTACCCTCCTGCTGTCCGAATTACAGGCATATCCTGTTACTGACATTATAGCACAGTCTTTTGAGATTGGCAATAAAATCCGCCAAAAAAGCGATTATATTACAGATTGCATATAGAAAAAAGCAGGCACTTCATCAAGTACCTGCTTTTCTATGAGGAAACACTATTATGGAACTATCTTATTCTTTGTTGGACATCTCGTCGAGTGTGACAGTGACCTTCTCCTCCTCACCGTCACGGACGAATGTGAGGACTACCTCATCGCCTGCCGAGTGCTTGTTCTTCTTGGCGTTGAGCTCCTCTGTGGACTTGACCTCGTCGCCGTCAACGGCAGTGATGATGTCGCCCTTCTGCAAGCCCGCCTTGTCAGCGGCACTGCCTTCTGAAACGGCGATAACGTACACACCGACGGGCATATCATACATCTCGGAGATAGTCTCGGTGACGTCCTGACAGCTTATGCCGAGCTGAGGCTTGCCCGTAACATAGCCATATTTCATGATGTCATCGACTATGGACGATACCGCATTCGACGGGATAGCAAATCCGATGCCCTCGATAGATGCCCCGCTCATCGAGTAGCTGCTCGACATCTTGGAGGAGTTGATACCGATGACCTGACCGTACTTGTTGATGAGCGGTCCGCCCGAGTTGCCGCTGTTTATCGCGGCATCGGTCTGGATAAGGGTCATTGCCTTGTCGTTGATAGTGATGTTTCTGTCGAGACCCGATATCATACCGCCTGTAACGGTGTCCTTGAGCTCGAAGCCGAGCGGGTTGCCGATAGCGATGACCGACTCGCCGAGGCGGAGGCTGTCGCTGTCACCGAACTCAGCCGCTGTGAGTCCCTTCTCGTCTATTTTGAGGACTGCTATATCGCAGTCCGTATCGTATCCGATTATCTCAGCATCGCACTTCTTGTCGTCGTGGAGTATGACAGACACGCTCTCAGCCTTGCCGCCGCCGTTCTCACTGTCGTAGATGACGTGCGCATTGGTCACGATGTAGCCGTCCTCGGTGATGACAACGCCTGTACCTGTAGCGGTAGCAGTGTAGTCGGAGGGCTGGCTGTTTCCACCGCCGAAGCCGAAGAAGAATCCGCCGTTATTTGACATACCCGTTACCTTGAACTTGGACTCAATACCAATTACTGAGGGCAGAAGCTTGTCAACGATGTCCTCTGTCTCCATGACCTTGCCGCTGGTTTTCTCGCTGTTGATAAGACCAACGTTCTGAAGGATAAGGTCAGCCTCGTCGGATACTTCCTCAGCGGACTTGTTCACCTGCTCGACAACAGAAGTTGTATTGCGGTCTCTCATGCCCGCTATCTCGCTGTAGATACCGATAGAGCCCGCGGATACGAGCGCCATGGACATCGCAAATGCAGTTATTTTCAGAGCTGTATGCTTCTTGGGCTTCTTGGGAGAGCCTCCGTCTGTCGCAAAGCCTGTGCCGTTCTCGAAATTGTTGTAATTATATTCATTCATAGTGTTCACATTCCTTTTCAGTTATTTGTCAGGGGCTTTTCCCTGACCTCTTGAGCTTATTATATCTGCCCTGTGTGAAAGGAATTTGGAGCGAATGTTAGATTTTAAGAAATAATACGTGAAATTGCTTTCACTATTACGTCAAGTTTGTGACATAATGTGATAGTTTAGTTAAAAAGCCGTTAGCCTTTAGTCATTAGCTTTTGCTTCCCGCCGAAAGCAGACTGTGCCGTTTGTAAAGAGCGGCTCGAATTATGGGGTCAGGGGTGACTCCCCACAGCGTGGGGAGATGTCAGCGAAGCTGACAGAGGGGACGGGCTGTTCAGCTGCGTTCCCCAGCAGGGGCTGGGGTGACTCCCCACAGTGTGGGGAGATGTCGCGAAGCGACAGAGGGGACGGGCTGTTCAGCCGTCCCAGCGGGTCAAGGGCAGAGCCCTTGCAGAGTCCAGAGGCAGCGCCTCTGGAAAGAAAAAACAGCCGGCGTAAACCGACTGTTTTTTCAGGGAAATTTGGGGATAATCAGAATGTGTGAATAGCGTTAGTTAAGTGTGGCTCAGCAGCGTGTGTGGACCTGTCCACCCTTGAGCTGCTTGCCGTTTACAGCGTACATCTCGGAGATAGTAACTACCTGCCAGCCCTGTGCCTTGAGGTAAGGGAGCAGTTCCTCCATAGCGCCCGCTGTAGTGCTGTAGTTCTCGTGGCAGAGAACGATAGCATTTCTAAGGCTGCCGTCATTCATGGCACCCTTTATCTTATTTACTATCTGATCCTTGGAAGCACCGTTCCAGTCGCCTGTGTCGATAGCACAGCTGATGAGCGGAACGTCGCTGAGAGTCTGCTGAACTGTAGCGTTGGACTGGAGGTAAGGAAGTCTCATGAGCTTGGAGGGGGCTGTGCCGATGATGCTCTTGAGCTTAGCCTCAGTCTGGTCGTACTCCTTGCGTATCTCGCTTGCGGATATCTGGGTCAGATAGGGGTGGGTTGTTGTGTGGTTTGCGATCTCGTGACCGCTCTCGAATGCGTACTTTACAGTCTCGGGACTTGTTATCCAGTTGCCGACATAGAAGAATGTAGCATGGAATCCGCTCTTGTTAAGAGCATCGATTATTCTCTTCTCCTGTGTAGCATCTCTTGTACCGTCGTCGAAGCTGATAGCTACCATGGGCTTGCTGGGGTCGATCCAAGAAATATCGCCCTGTCCGTGGATCTCAGGCTCCTTGATCTCGCCTACTGTACCGCCGCCTGTTGTTACGGAGGACTTTGTGCCCTCAGCTGCGAACTGAACAGCGTCAACGTAGAAATCGAAAGTGCCGTCAGCAGACTCGATATAGAATACGAGGTCTGTAGCGCCCGCGGGGATAGTGTAGGAAGTATTCTCGAGCTTTGTCCATGTCTTGCCGTCAACAGTAGCCTTAGCTATGTTGTCGTAGCTTGTAGTACCTGATGAATCCTTGTACTGAAGCTGGAGCTTCATCTCCTGAGCGGAGCCTGTAGGCTGCATAACTGCTGCGGAGAAGCTGTAGGCATTGCCTGGCTTGAAGTCGCTGCCGAGCGAGTAGCCGAGACCGTTCCACTCCTTTGTTCTGCCCGAAACCTTAACGGACTTGCTGCCCGCATAGTAATGGTCAGACTCAGCGGAGAGAGAAGCGTCGCCTCTTGCCTCCCAGCTGCTGCTGCCTGACTCGAATGACTCAGTCACGGTCTTGACAGAGGGAGCAGCTGTTGTGGCAATAGTCGTAGTTGTTGTCGTTGTAGTAGTTGTTGTTGTTGTTGTGGTAGTTGTAGTAGTCGTTACGTTGTCAGTTTTTTTTTGAGCCGACTCACTGTAGCTCACAGGGAGCTTATTAACGATGCCTGCATCGAGCTGGAGGATAGCCAGCGCGTCGTTAGCTGTAACACCGTCGCCTCTCATGTAAACGTCTGCGTTATTGAGAGCCTTGGAGTCGAGGTTGAACTTATCCTTGTTAGCGATGTACTGGAGGATAGCAACTGCGTCAGCAACTGAAACCTTGCTGTCCTTGTTTACGTCACCGTAGTCAGCGTCATCGCTGGTCTGCTGTGAAGCAGTAGTTGTAGTTGTTGTAGCGGGAGCCGCTGTAGTTGTAGTAGTTGTAGTTGTAGTAGTTGTTGTTGTCGTGGTAGTTGTAGTTGTTGTCTGCTGCTCCTCTGATAAAACCTTAGCGGGAACAGCAATGATGTCGTTGTAGAAGGACTTGGGTCTGCAGCTGCTGTCGAAAGGAAGGGGCTTACCGCCGTCCTCGTAGGAGTTTCTCCAGCTTGCAGAGTCGCAGTGACCCCAAAGTGTAAGGCTTGAGATTTTGTTGTGGCGCTCAGCTGCAACCTTGAAGATGTCAACGAAGAGAGCAGCACCCTTCTCATCAGCACAGTTTGTAACGTCGAGCTCAGTTATCTGAACGTCGAGACCGAGGCTGTTGAAGAGGTCGATAGCGTCAGCGTATGTGCCGAACTTGCTGTCTGTAGACTTTGTAGCGCTTCCTGTCTTGCCGAAGTCAGCAGCGTGCATATGAGACTGCATACCGATACCGTCGATGTAGTCGCCCTCTGCCTGAATCTTCTTAGCCATTTTGTAGAGGTCGTCGCGCTTCTTAACGAAATACTCGTTGTAGTCGTTCATGTAGAGCTTGCAGCCCTCGGGAGCGTACTGTCTTGCATACTTGAATGCGTTGATAACGAACTGGTCGCTCTTGTAGCAGCTCCACCAATTGGAGTACTCACCGCCGTCGCCGCGGAATCCGCCGCCGTCGTTCTTGAACAGCTCGTTGCAGACGTCGTATGAATATACCTGAAGGTTAGGATAGTCTCTCTTGAGAGCGTCGAATGTGTTCTTGATCATGCTCTCGAGACGCTTGTTCATGCGGTCGGGAGAAACCATTGCACCGTTATCGCTGAAGTTCTCATGGAATATCCAGCTGGGAGTCTGCGAGTACCATACGAATGTATGACCGCGGAGACCGATGCCGTTCTGCTCACAGAACTTGAGGATAGGAGCAGCAGATGAAAGGTTGATAGCGATGTTGTCGCCCGATGAACGGTTGCGATCGCAGATCGTGTCGGGCTTCATCTCGTTCTCACAAGTGATGGAGTTGAAATTCTGCTTGATGAACTGCTGAACCTGAGAATTCTGAATATTGCGGGAATTTACTGCTGTACCGATGCGGAAGCACTTGCCGTAGTAGTCCTTGAGGCCTGTGCCGTTCTCATCGTACTTGTAGTTGTTGTTCTGATGAGCAGCGATACCCTCGGGAGTTGCAACTACAGCCTTGGTAGTTGTGGGGTCGGAATAGCTGCTTGTAGCTGTTGTAACTACTGAAGAAGAACCGTCGACCGTACCGCCGCCTGTCTTTACGGAGGAGGACTTGCCCTTTTCAGATATCTGGAGTGAATCTATCCAGAGGTCTGTAAGGCTGTCGGGAGCTTCAATGTAGAGTGTCATGCCTGAAGCGCCTGTGGGGATAGTGAACGATGTGTTCTCGAGCTTTGTCCACTCGCCGCTCTTAGCTGTCTCCTTGGCAACGTCTGCCCAGTCCTGAGTGCCGCCTGATGTGTACTCGAGGGAGAGCTTGAGAGTTGTGGAAGAGCCACTCTGCTGGAGACCTGCTGCGCTGATGCTGTAGGTCTGACCAGCTACGAACTTGGACGAATCGAGCTTTATAGCTGCGCCGTGCCAGTTGTCGCCTCTGTTGGAAGCCTTGAGCGAGCTGCTGCCGTCGTAGTAATTCTTGGTATCAACGGAAACGGATGTGCCGTCGCCTCTGCTGGTGAAGTCGCCCTTGCCCGACTCGAAGTTCTCGGTCAGGTAGTCACCGTTTGCGTCAGGCTTGGGGGGCTCAACAACGATATCAGGGTCGGGACTGGGGATCTCTTCCTTGATGACGCAGGTCTTGACGTCTGCCTGACCGTCACTCTCCCAGCCTTCAACGTTGAAGGCAACCTCGTAGAGACCGCCCATCTTCATGCCGAGGGACTCCCAAGCCTCGAAGTGCTTGGAGATGCTGATAGTACCCTTTGTTCTTGTATCGCGTCTTACGCTGATGTA
>Ga0247608_10001231_pt1 | contig 36404 bp, 34 predicted proteins | sample 176DNAGHGlowgp2_FD_193490 | JGI IMG/M metagenome (GOLD analysis project Ga0247608, IMG submission 193490) | Sheep rumen microbial communities from Palmerston North, Manawatu-Wanganui, New Zealand - 1766 DNA GHGlow gp2 | ecosystem: Host-associated > Mammals > Digestive system > Stomach > Rumen ...
CACCCGCGACCCCGCCACCGGCGAGAAGAAGCTGATGGGCGAGTTCCTGACCAACGCCCAGGGCGAAGACGTCGTGGCCGGCGTCCGCACCCCGATGCCCATCTCCCAGATGGAAGAGAAGTTCCCCCAGGCCTACGCCGACTTCATCGACGTGTGCAACAAGCTGGAGGATCACTACCGCGACATGCAGGACATGGAGTTCACCGTTGAAAACGGCAAGCTCTACATGCTGCAGTGCCGCAGCGGCAAGCGCACCGCGCAGGCCGCTCTGAAGATCGCCTGCGACCTGGTCGACGAGGGCATGATCGACGAGAAGAAAGCCGTCGCCATGATCGACCCGCGCAACCTCGACACCCTGCTCCATCCCCAGTTCGACGCGGGCAAGCTGAAGGCTGCCACGCCCGTCGGCAAGGGCCTGGGCGCTTCCCCCGGCGCCGCCTGCGGCAAGATCGTCTTCTCCGCCGAGGACGCCAAGGAGTGGAAGGCTCGCGGTGAGAAGGTCGTCCTGGTCCGTCTCGAGACCAGCCCCGAGGACATCGAAGGCATGAAGGCCGCCCAGGGCATCCTGACCGTGCGCGGCGGCATGACCAGCCACGCGGCCGTCGTGGCCCGCGGCATGGGCAAGTGCTGCGTCTCCGGCTGCGGCGAGATCAAGATGGACGAGGAGAACAAGAAGTTCGAGCTGGCGGGCAAGACCTACCATGAGGGCGACTTCATCTCCATCGACGGCTCCACCGGCAACATCTACGACGGCATCATCCCCACCGTCGACGCCCAGATCGCTGGCGAATTCGGCCGCATCATGGGCTGGGCGGACAAGTACCGCCGCCTGCAGGTCCGCACCAATGCCGACACCCCGGCCGACGCCCGCAAGGCGCGTGAGCTGGGCGCGCAGGGCATCGGCCTGACCCGCACCGAGCACATGTTCTTCAACGACGACCGCATCGCCGCCTTCCGCGAAATGATCTGCGCCGATACGCTCGAGGAGCGCGTCGCGGCTCTGGCCAAGCTCGAGCCGATGCAGCAGGCCGACTTCGAGGGTATCTACGAGGCCATGGAGGGCACGCCTGTCACCATCCGCTTCCTGGATCCCCCGCTCCATGAGTTCGTTCCCACCGAGGAAGCCGACATCGAGCTGCTGGCCAAGGCCCAGGGCAAGAGCGTCGAGACCATCAAGAACATCATCGCCGGCCTCCATGAGTTCAACCCCATGATGGGTCACCGCGGCTGCCGCCTGGCCGTCACCTATCCCGAGATCGCCGAGATGCAGACCCGCGCCGTCATCAAGGCCGCGCTGGCCGTGCAGGCCCGTCACCCCGAGTGGACCATGGTTCCCGAGATCATGATCCCGCTGGTGGGCGAGGTCAAGGAGCTCAAGTACGTCAAGAACGTGGTCGTCAAGGCCGCCGACGAGCTGATCGCCGCCTCCGGCACCGACATGAAGTACATGGTCGGTACGATGATCGAGATCCCGCGCGCCGCTCTGACCGCGGATGAGATCGCCAAGGAAGCCGAGTTCTTCTCCTTCGGCACCAACGACCTGACCCAGATGACCTTCGGCTTCAGCCGTGACGACGCCGGCAAGTTCCTCGGCGCCTACTACGACAAGAAGATCTATGAGAACGATCCGTTCGCCCGCGTCGACCAGGTCGGCGTCGGCAAGCTGGTGAAGATGGCCGCTCAGCTGGGCCGCTCCGTGCGTCCCGAGCTGCACCTGGGCGTCTGCGGCGAGCACGGCGGCGACCCCAGCTCCGTCGAGTTCTTCCACAAGGTCGGCCTGGACTACGTGTCCTGCAGCCCGTTCCGCGTGCCCATCGCCCGCCTCGCCGCCGCGCAGGCCGCGATCAAGGAAGAGGCCGAGAAGGAAGCCGAGCCCAAGAAGACCGAAATCAAGATCGATCTCGATATCGACAAGGAAGACATCGAGAAGAAGGTCGAGGCCGCCAAGGCCGCGCTGAAGGATGCCACCGACAAGCTCTCCGCCGCCACCGCTGACGCCGGCGCCGAGCTCAAGGACGTGCTGTCCGCCGGCTTTAAGTCCCTGCTGGCCGGCTGGGAAGAGGCCAAGAAGACCTTCGGCGAGGAGCGCAAGGACAAGTAAGCGCCGCGCCGTACGGCAAAAAACAATGCAAAACGCACGCCATACACATGGCGTGCGTTTTTGCGTCCGGAACCGACCGTGTTTCGTTGACACGGCCGGGGGGATATGTTATATTGTATAAGATTGTTTATGATCGGAATTATGCCCTTTCCGGGCATTTTGATCGAAGGACGAGGCCGCTGAACGCACGGCCCGGATGAAAAAAACGGCGGTATCCGAAGATGAGTTTTCGCAGATCCATTTCCATAGTCCTGATCCTGGCTTTGTGCCTCGGCCTTTTGTCCGCCTGCGGCGGACAGCAGCCGGAGGAGGCCGGGGTCGCGGCACCCTCCGTCAGCGAAGAAGCGGCGGCGAGCACCGAAACGGCAGAGCCCGCGCCTTCGCCGGAGCCGGTGAAAACGAGCGTGGTGCTCAGTGAGCTGATGGCGGTCAACCACAGCTGCCTGGCCGACGCCGACGGCGGCTTTTACGACTGGATCGAGCTGTGGAACACCGGCAAAAAGACGGAGGATCTCAGCGGCTTCTGGCTCTCGGACGATCCGCAGGAGTGGAACAAGTGGCAGATCCCGTCGCTGAAGCTGGAACCGGGCGAGCACGTCGTCATCTTCTGCGCCGGCAAGGAAGCCAAGGGGCGGGAGCTGTTTGCCGACTTCTCCCTGTCGGGAAACGGCGAGACTGTCATGCTCAGCGCGCCCACCGGCCAGCTGCTGTGGGAGAGGAGCTATCCCGCACTGGAGCCTGACCAGGCGGCCTGCTGGGACGGAGAGGAGCTGCGCGTGACGCGCCTGGCCACGCCCGGCTATCTCAATACCGAGAGAGGCTATGAGATCTTCTGCAGGGAAAGGGATAAACACGGCGCGCTCGTGATCAACGAGGCGGTGCTTTACAACGATGTTTACGCCTACCACAACGGAGACTTTTTTGACTGGGTGGAGCTGCGCAACGCCGGTGACGAGCCGATCCAGCTGAGCGATTACTGCCTCAGCGACGACAGGAACGACCGGGAAAAGTTCCGCCTGCCGAAGAGAACGCTGAAGCCCGGGGAACTGTTTATCGTATTCTGCGGGGAAGCGGTCGGCGCGACGTCCAACTGCCATGCGCCCTTCAAGCTGGACGCCATGGGTGAATCGCTGTATCTGACGGGGCCGGACGGCGAGCTGTCCGACTATGTCGGCGTGTACGGACTGATCCGCGGCGCCAGCATCGGCCGCAGCAAGGACTGCGCGGGCTTTGTCTATTTCGAAAAGCGCTCGCCGGGCGCACAGAACCGGAGCGGCTACCGCTTCGTCTCGGAATCGCCGACGGTGAATCTGCCGCAGGGGATCTATGAAAACGAGGGCGGACTGGATATCAGCTTCGACGGACCGGGAGCGATCCACTACACGCTCAACGGCAGCGTGCCGACGGAGAAATCCCCGCGCGCCGAGGGACCGATCCATATCAGCAAGACCACGGCGATTCGCGCCGTCTGCCTGGAGAAGGGCAAGTTCCCCAGCGAGATCATCAACTGCACGTACATCCTCAACGAGGGGCACACGCTGCCGGTGGTCAGTCTGGTCACCACGCCCTCGGACTTCCATGCCGCGTATAACGGCATGGACACGCTCGGGCATCTGGCCAACGTCACCCTCTTTGACGGGGACAAGGGCTTCAGCCGGGACTGCGCGATCAAGCTGCACGGCGCCAGCTCCCGCAACGTCTGGGTCAAGAAAAGCCTGAAGCTGGTCTTCAAGGGGCGGACAGGCGGCGATCTGGACTACGATCTGTTCGGAAACGGGATCACGTCGTACCACTCCATTCTGCTGCGCGGCGGCTTTACGACCTATATGCACCTGATGCGCGATCCGCTGGCGGCCATCGTCGCCAACAAAGTCTGCGACACCGATCCCTTTGCGCTCGACTCACGCTACTGCATCGTATACGTCAACGGAAAATACTACGGGCTGTACTGCATCCGCGAGGCCTACTCCGAGGAATACGCGGCGGCGCATACCGGCTCCGATCCGAACGAGGTGCAGATCATCAAGGGCATCGTCGACGGGAACGACAGCCCGGAGCTGGCCGGGGTGCTGGGCTATATCCTGAGCCATGATATGAGCGACCCGGAGGCCTATGCCTACGCCAGCGGGATCCTGGACATGCAGTCCCTGGCGCAGTGGCTGTGCCTGCAGTGCTACTTCAGCAACCGGGACGGGATGGGCAACATCCGCTACGTCAAGGGGAACGTCCCCGACGGCCGCTGGCGGCTGATGCTGTTCGATTTCGATATTTCCATGGAGACGCCCGTTGCGTATCTGACCACCCTGCTCAGCGGCGAGCTGCAGATCAGCCAGGTGATCATCTCCCTGCGCAACAGCGAGGAATTTCGTCAGCTGGTGCTGGAAACGGCGGCCAGCCTCTACCATAACGGGCTGAATGCCGAAACGGTGCTCGCCCTCTTTGACGATATGGCGCAGCAGGTTTCCCAGGAGGCCCCCCGGGACGTGAGACACTGGGAGACCGCGAAGAAAGGGGCCTATGAATTCCACCTCGGGGTCCAGCGCAACCGGATCGCCGAGGAGCGCGAGGCGAGCTGGATCGCCTGTATCCAGGCCTACTGCGGCGCGGACGATGCGGACATGAAGGCCGCGTTTCCCGAATTTTATCAGTGAGGGACGGTGAAAGCCCTTGAAGGAGCATCAAACGACCGGATCCGGCCATAAAAAGAAGATCAGCCTGCCGGTCGTGATTGCGCTGGATCTGCTGTGCATCGCACTCGGGCTCAACGCCTTTGCCTGGTTCCATATCGTCAGGCCGTATACCAGCGCGGTCAGCAGCGAGCCGGTCCCGCTGATCCTCTCCACCCCGGCGCCGAGCGCTCCGCCGTCCGCGGAGCAAAACGGCGCGGACGCGCCTGCGGAGGAGACGCAGGAGCTCCCGCAGCGCGTGTATACCGGCCCCTGGGGCGAGAAGTTCGCCGATCAGCTGACGGACGGAGAGGTCATCCAGACGGAGGATTCCTACCGGAGCGCAAACATCAGCGTAACGCTGACGCACGTGGAGGAGCCCGAGCTCGTCTACACGATCGCGGAGGTCTACGTCAGTGACATCCGCTTCCTGCGCACGGCCTTCGGGCCGAAGGGCGTCGGCACGAGCGGCATGACCAACGAAATGGCGGCGCAGCACAAGGCCGTCGTGGCCATCTCCGGCGATCACTTCCATGCGCGCCTGGAGGGTCCGGTGATCCGAAACGGCGTTTTGTACCGCGAGACCCGCGCGCAGGACGTCTGCGTCCTGATGAGCGACGGCCGGCTGCTGACGCTCGACGACAGCGAGCTGGATCTGGAAGCGCTGAAGGAAGCCGGTCCCTGGCAGCTGTGGAGCTTCGGCCCCGGCTTGCTGGAGGACGGAAAAGCCAAAGAAGAATTCAACAGCACGGTGACCCGGAAAAACCCGCGCTCCGCGATCGGCTGTGTCGAGCCGGGCCACTATTTCCTGGTGCAGGTGGACGGCCGCGGCGCCTACGGCTCGAAGGGCATGACGATGCAGGAGCTGGCCGGGCTGTTCGAGAGCCTGGGCTGCGAGAGCGCCTACAATCTGGACGGCGGCGCCAGCGCCGGCATGGCCTGGAACGGAGAGCTGGTCAGCTATCCGTACGGCCGCCCCGTCTCCGATATCATCTATGTGACGGATTTCCCGGAAGAAGCGGAGGGATAAGCGGTGCTGAAAAAAATACTGCCCCATATCTGCCTGGATATGGCGGTGATCTTCCTGGTGCTCTGGGTGATCGACCGCTTCAACGGCGCGATGAACATGCTCGGCCGCGACACCTTCAAGATCCCCTTTGCGGTGTTCCTGGTGCTGGTTCTGATCCAGTCCGTGGTGATGATCGTCAAACAGAGGAGGGAATGACAGATGCGTCAATCCGGGATGATTATAATGATTGTGCTGCTGGCGCTGTGCCTGCTGCTGTGCGCCTGCGGCGCACAGACGGCTGCCGCGCCGGAGCCTGCACCCGCAGCGACGGCCGAGCCCACGCCCGAAGCGACGCCGGAGCCGCCGGCCGAGATCACGCTGGCCGGCCGGACCTATCCGGCGGACACGGAAACGCTGGATCTGAGCGATTGTGAGATTTCCGCAGACGAGCTGATCGGCGCGCTGGAGGGCTTCTCTTCGCTGCGCGAGATCTCCCTCGGCCTGACCGGGCTGAGCGGGGAAGAGCTGACCCGCCTGCAGGAAACCTGCCCCGACGCGCAGCTGCACTGGGAGGTCGCGCTGCCCGGCGGCGTCGCCGACAACGATACCGAGACGCTGGATCTCAGCGCCCTGACGGCGGAAGAGATCGAGGAATGCTGCCTGGCTCTGTCCCGGCTGCCCGCGCTGAAAAGCGTGAATCTGATCCCGGAGGACGGCGGCGCAAGCCCGCTGTCCGTCGACGAGGTCGACCGGCTGGCCGCCGCCGCGCCGCAGGCAAGGTTTGACTGCTGCTTTGACCTGTACGGGCTTTTGGCCGGTCCCGAGACCGAGGAGCTGCGCTATCAGCGCGCGGAGATCGGCGACGAGGGCATCGCGGTTTTCCGCCAGGCGCTGCCCTATCTGCGCTCGCTGAAGCTGCTGCGGCTTGAGGACTGCGGCATCACCGACAACGAGCAGATGGACGCGCTGCGCAGCGACTTCCCGGAGACCAACGTGGTCTGGAGCGTCCGGATCGGCGGCTATTCCTGCATGACCGACACGGACCTGCTCAACTGCCCGCTGTTGCGCGACGCGGACGCCGAAACGCTGCAGTATTTGCACGAGGTCAAGTATCTCGACGTCGGGCATAACCCCTACCTCACCAACATCGAATTCGTGAAGTATTTTCCGAAGCTGGAAGTCGTCATCGTCACGCTGACCAACATCACGGATATCTCCCCGCTGAAGGACTGCCCCGAGATGGAGTTTCTGGAGATGGTCTCCACCGGCATCGACAACATCGACGTGGTCGCCGGCATGGAGAAGCTTGAGTATCTCAACCTCGGCTGCATGTGGAACCTGACAGACATCACGCCCGTCTTCGGACTGAAAAACCTGAAGATCGTGCGTATCTGCGGCACGACCTACGATCATATCACCCGGGACGACGTTGAGGCGATGAAGGAGGCGCTGCCGGAGAGCACCTTCGTCAGCGATGTCGGCGGCGACCCGACCACCTCCGGCGGCTGGCGCTTCCCTCTCGACGGCAAGGGCAAGTATACCGAACGCTACGCGCTGCTGCGCCAGCAGATGCTCTATGACAGGCACTGGGAAAAGAGGATGTTCCGTTCTCTGTCGGAGTAAGCGGCGCAGAGCTCTGTCTGATCCCATCGGGCCAGATCGGCCCATCCCATTCTCCATCAGAAACAGGAGATCAACATGAAAGACAAGAAATCCGGGGTTTTGATCCGCGGCGTCGGACGCGCGCTGAGCCTGCTCGCCGTCACGCTGCTGAGCCTGGCCCTGATCCTGCTGGGCATCATATGGGTGCTCGAAAAAGGCCCCTCGCCCACGCTGACGGCCGCTTTCTGCAGCTCCGTGCGCGAGACCAGCGCCCTGCGCTGGATGTCCCGCATTTTCCTCAGCGACGAGGAGCTGGGCGCCTACATCCAGGAGAGCACCTCCGAGCTGGATACTGAGCCGGTCAACACCTCCCTGATCCATATCGCCGCCCGGGAGACCGGGACTGCCGAAACGGACGCGGAACCGGAGCTGATCGACATCAGCTACGGCAACTGCCGCGGCAAGATGCTGATCGTCCCCGATCCCAGACGCGTGGTCCTCGGCTACGCCGGCAATTTCGTCAGCGGCACCGGGCTGCAGCTGACGGACATGGTGGAGCGCTGCGGCGGCATCGCCGGTATCAATGCCGGCGGCTTCGTCGATAACAACGGCCTCAGCAACGGCGGCATCCCGACCGGGATCGTGATCTGCGAGGGCAAGCTTGTTTTCGGCAATGAGCAGGGACGATACAACGTGATCGGCCTGGACGGCGACGGTGTTCTGATCGTCGGTACGATGACGCCCGCCGAGGCGCTGGAGGCCGGCGTGGTCTGGGGCGTGAGCTTCGTGACACACGACGGGATCGCCTCCTCGCTGATCATCAACGGCCAGGTGCAGACCCAGAACCTGGGCCGCGGCGTCAATCCCCGCACGGCCATCGGCCAGCGGGAGGACGGCGCGCTGCTGCTGCTTGTCCTGGACGGGCGCGGCGTGAAGACCCTGGGCGCCACGCTGGAAAACGTTGTCGACATCCTCCAGCAGTACGGCGCCGTGAACGCCGCCAACCTCGACGGCGGCTCCTCGTCGGTGATGGTCTACGGGGGAGAGATCGTGAACGTCTGCGCCTCCGTCACCGGGCCGCGCAGCATCCCCACGGGCTTTATCGTGCTGGGGGAGGAGGACTGAGATGGAAGAGAAAAAAAGACGCGGCGGCTGGCCGCGCTTCCTCCTGATCTGGACGGTCTGTCTGCTGGCTGCCGGAGTGATCGGCTGCGCGGTGTTTTACCGCTACGCGGCCGTCTATGAGCAGACGAGGCCCGAACCCGTCATGGACGCGCTCATGGAGCGCGGCATGGACGAATGGAAGGCCGAGCTGCTCGCCACGCTGCCCGAGGACGAGCGCGGCTTCGAGAAGATGGACGCGCTGTTCGAGCTGTTTTTTGAAGCCAATGTGCGGCCCGCCGCGCTGCGCTACCGCCCGGATTTCTCGCAGCCCGATTCTAAGCGCGCGGTTTTCGTCGTCAGCGCCGGCCGCAGCCCGATCGCCGAGGTGACGCTGCGCCCCAAAGAGGGCGGCAAGCGCAGCTTCGGCCGCTGCGAATGGGAACTGGAGCGGGTGCAGTGCCTGGACTTCCGTTCGGCGCTTGTCCCGGTGACGCTGGAGATCGACGCGCCGCGCGAGGCGTCGCTGACGCTCAACGGCACGCCGATCGGCGAGGCCTATCTCAGCGGCGAGGCGGGGGAGCCGCCCCGTCTGACGCCGATGGAGGCGCGCTTGGAGGACTCCGGCGCCTATGTGCGCTATCGCATCGAAAACTTGTACGGCGAGCTGACCGTGGCCGATGCGGAGGGCCGCGCCTTCCGCCGGGTGGAGACCGGGGATGACGCGCTCCTTCGTTTCGTGCTGGACGAGCCCGGGGCGTATACGCTGTCCGTCGAAGCGCCTGCGGACGCGGCAGTCAGCGTCAACGGCGTGACTCTCTCTCCGGAGGACGCGGCGGGCAGCTTCGACCTCACGAAGGGGGTCTGGCAGCTGCCCGAGGGCGTGGCTTACCGCACGCTGAGCTACCGGGCGGAGGGCCTGTACGCCGAGCCGGAGATCCGCGCCCTCGGGGCGGACGGCGAGGAGCTGAGCTCCTTCGTCGGCGGAAACGGCACGGTCTACTTCTTCTATCCGGACGATGCGGACGTGCCGGAGGATGCCCGCCGGGCGGCGGAGGATTATTTCCGCGCCTTCCTGGCCTACTCGGCCTCCGGCGGCTCGCGTACCGCCTATAACGCGCTGATGGAGCTGATCCTGCCGGATACGGAGCTCAGCCGCTATGTGAAGGAATCGACCGACGCCATGTACTGGGCTTCGGAAACGGAGATCGACTATCGGGAGCTGAGCTTCGACCATTTCCACGCGCTGTCGGAGGACTGCGTGTTCTGCACGGTGTCCTTCAGTGCGGATCTGACCGCCAGCACCTGGCATGATGAGCTCAACTACGACATCCGCAGCGGCTATCAGCTGGTGCTCGTGCGCGACGGAGGAAGCTGGCGCGCCGCCGCACAGGCCAACTTCGGAGAATGAAAAACCGGAGGATACTTTGCGTATCCTCCGGTTTTTAACGGACTTTATTCGGATTTTATTTTTTCGTGTCGATGCTCTTGCCGAAGACAAAAAAGCGCTGATACAGGAATTCGGTGACGAAGTTGACGATCATGTTGAGCGCCGTGACGAGAAAATCGTTCCAGCCCAGCGTGTCGGCCAGGTAATGCCCGGCCCAGGTGCTCAGCGGCGTGAACACCGCGTAGTAGGCCGCCACCTTCAGCATGGCGACGGGGACGTTCGCAGCGGATTTGAAGGTGAAGTTGCGGTTGAGCGTGAAGTTCCACAGCACCGACAGCGTCAGCGCGATCAGGTAGCGCGGCCAGTAGCTCCAGTCGGTCAGGGCGGTCAGCAGCGCAAAGCTGCCCATCTCGATCAGCCCGGCGCTGGCGGAAAAGAGCGTGAACTTGACGGCGCGCCAGAGTTCCTTTTTATCCATGACAAGACCTCCTCTCAACAGCGCAAGTATACGCCGCCCCGGGGAAAATGGCAACAAAAAACTTTCGAAATTTGAAGTATCATCCCTCGGACGTATATGTGAAGGCCATTGCTCATACAGTAAGAGCGGGGTGATCGTCATGAAAGGGAAGAATTGGAAAACACTGCTGCTCTGCCTGGTCATTCCGCTGGCCGCCGGCGGGATCGGCGCGCTGCTGGCCGGCGGCTTCAGCGGCAGCTACGAGGCCATGTATAAGCCGCTTCTTTCGCCGCCGGGCTGGGTATTCCCGGTCGTCTGGACGGTGCTGTATCTGCTGATGGGCTATGCCAGTTACCTGGTGTATACCTCGGAGGCGTCAATGCCGCGCAAACGCCGGGCGCTGACCGTCTACGCCGTGCAGCTTGTCATCAACCTGCTCTGGCCGCTGTTTTTCTTCCGGCTGGGCTGGTATACCTTCGCCTTCATCTGGCTCCTGCTGCTGATCGCGGCGGTGCTGCTGTGCCGGATGCTGTTTCGCTATATCGAAAAGCGCGCGGGAGATCTGCTGCTGCCCTATCTGATCTGGCTCTTCTTTGCCGCCTATCTGAATCTCGGCGTCGCGATATTGAATTGAATGTGGGCCGGCGGGGAAATGCGGGATTCGGAATGCGGAATGAGGGAAGAACCCCCAGTCTGCTTCGCAGACAGCCCCCTTTTGCGAAAGGGGGCCGCGCGAGGGGCGGGCCGCCGGGGCGTCGGCCCCTACGATGTCAATGTGAAATGCGGGCCGCCGAGGGCGGCGGCCCCTACGGGACAAACGAGAGGCGCCGGGCGGGGCAAGCCCCGTCCCTACGATGTCAATACGGAATTTGGAATGAAGGCCGCCGCTCCGGAAAGGAGCGGCGGCTTTTTGCGCTGCGGCATGGTATAATAAACAAGTGGCTTTGTTAATAAACAGGCGGGAAAGCGTAGTATATGGGTGAAGGCGAAAAGAGGTGACAGCCGATGACGGACGAGGAGATCATCAACCTGTTCTTTGAGCGCTCGGAACAGGCGATCGACGAGCTTGCCAAACAACACGGCGGCGCGGTGAAGCGCGTGGCGCGGAATATCCTCGGCAGCGAGCAGGACGCCGAGGAGTGCGTCAACGATACCTGGCTCGGGGTCTGGAACGCCATCCCGCCCCACAGGCCGAGCCCGCTGCGGACCTTCGTGTGCAGGATCGCGCGCAATCTTGCGACGAAGAAATACCACGCCAACACGGCGGAAAAGCGAAACAGCCAGTACGATCTGGCGCTGGACGAGCTGGCAGAGACGCTCGCCGCCGACGGCGGCGTGGAGCAGGAGCTGGAGGCGCAGGAGCTTCGGGCGGCGATCAACGGCTTCCTTGGCACGCTGAGCGCGGCCGACCGCTTCCTGTTCCTGCGGCGCTACTGGTATGCGGAATCCGTGAAGGACGTCGCCAAGGCGGCTCATTCGACGGCCGGCAGCGTGTCTGTCCGCCTGTTTCGCATCAGAGAAAAACTCAGACTTTATCTGGAAAAGGAGGGCTTGCCTGTATGAAGCGGGAAACGATCACCCGGATGCTCAACGGCATTGACGACAGGTATATCGGCGAAGCGGCGTTTCCGGACCCGGTCTCCCTGCGGGAAAGCCCGGAAAGGATCGTGCATATGAAGAAAAAACGGATTGTTACCCTTGCGCTGGCCGCGGCGCTGATCCTGGCGCTGGGCGTAGCGGCGTATGCCGCCGGTCTCGGGTCTGCCATTGCGGAAATCGCAAGAGAGCTTTCTCACTCCGTTCCCGACGAAGAAATGAGAAAGGAACGCCCGGAAGCCGCCGCGTACAGCGATGAGTGGAACAGCAGGATGGATGAATGGGTCGAAATGGGAGAGAACTCCGATAAGACAGCGCAAAGCGCTGTGCTTCCGGACGGAACGACGATCACGCTGACCGAAAATTTCTATGACGGGGACAGGCTTGCCCTTTCCTACGTTCTGAGCGCAGAAGGGCCCCGGATCAACTATGATTTCGGCCCGGAGCATGAATGCTTTGAACTTCTGACGGAGAGCGACGGCCTCGCCTGGTATCAAGACCTGTCGGAGATGCAGTATCTGGAAATCATGGCAAAACTAAAGCTGACAGGGAAAGTCGGGTTCGTCATTCGCTCCGTGGATGTTGGAGATCACGTTACGCTTGCCGACGGAACCGATATCGGCCCCTTTGTCGGAGCGGAGCTTGACGGCAATACTGTTCTCGTTCCCCAAAACGGATTGCCCGATTCGGCAAAAGGACAGGACAAGCTGGAGCTCAGTTTTGTCGTCAAGACGTATGAAGCATATATCTGGCTGGAAGGAGATAAAGTTTACTCTTATTATCCGGTCGTTGACGGCGAACCCGTATCGTTTGAAATCTTCAACAATACATCCAAATAAGCATATCATTCATCAGCCCGCCGCTCCGGAAGGGAGCGGCGGGCTTTTCGCGCATTTTGCCGATTTTGCGGCGCGCTGCTTGTCAATAACGATGAATTGAAAAGGGAAGCGGGTCTTTTTCTTGCAAACGATATGACAATGTGTTACAATACTCACGATAAAATACCCGCATTATCTGTGCACTTTTAAGGGGGGACGCACATGGAAAACAAAGCCAAGATACTCACGGTGGCAGGCAAGGGCGGCGTGGGAAAAACCTCGATCTGCGCTTCGATCGTTCGCCTGATGGTGGAGAAATATCCTGACAAAAAAATCCTTGCCATCGACGCCGATCCCGCTGTTGGCCTGTCCGTTGCTCTTGGCGTGGACGTGAAGCTGACGCTGGACGACATCCGCCAGAGCATCGTCGACAGCGTCGAAAACGGGGAGACCCGGGAGGCAATGGAGCTTCTCAGCGAGGCCCGTTTCCGCATCTTCGACGCGCTCGTCGAGATGCCCGGCTTCGCCTTCCTGGCGATCGGCCGGCCGGAGAGCTCCGGCTGCTACTGCAAGGTGAACTCTTACCTGAAAGAGGTCATCAGCCTGCTGGCCAACAGCTTCGATTACGTCATCATCGACGGCGAGGCCGGTATCGAACAGATCCAGCGCCGCGTGATGGACAAGGTCACCCATCTGCTGCTGATCACCGACCAGAGCAAGAAGGGCGCGCAGGTCGTCGCTACGATCAAGGGCGTGGCGGACGAGCTGATCTCCTATGAAAAGATCGGCGTCATCATCAACCGCGTGACCAATCCCGAGCTGGTGCCGCTGACCCAGGTCCCCGGCGTGGAGATCCTCTCTGCGATCCCCGCGGACGCGGTCTTCGCCGCCAACGACATCAAGGGCAGGAGCGTGCTGGAGCTGCCCGAGGATTCCGCTGTACTCAAAGGAGTGAGGGAAGCACTCCAAAAGATAGAGATCCTTTAAATTTCAACAAGAAGAGGTGTAACATTTGAAAGATCTTAAGCATCTGATCTATTTTGAGCGTCTGCTTGAGAATGCTGACAATGAGCTCGTCGAACAGGCCAAGGCCGACGGCGGCGTCTGCCTGGGCTATACCTGCTTCCATATCCCGGAAGTGCTGCTCAACGTCGGCAACTGCTTCTCCACCAGACTGCGCGCACCCAACACCGGCTCCATCGACATCGCCACCTACTACATGTCCAACTACACCTGCGAGTTCGCCCGCGCGCTGCTCGAGCGCGCCATTGAGGGCGGCTATCAGTACCTGGACGCGCTGATCGGCGTGGACGCCTGCTCGATGATGAACCGCTCCATGGAGCACTTCGAGATCCTGAAGGTCAACGAGAAGCCCAACTTCTTCGTCACCCACTGCGACATGCCCTTCAAGATCACGGACTACACCGTCGCAGGCTACGTCCGCCAGATGCGCGTGCATGTGCTCGACCGCATTCATGAGACCTTCGGCGTGGACGTCTCCGACGAGGCCATCCGCAAGGCCGTCGAGGAGCACAACGAGGTCTGCCGCATCATGACCGAGATCAGCGAGATGCGCAAGGCCGACAATCCCGTCGTCACCGGCTACGAGTTCCACGTGCTGAATCTGGTGACCTACACCTGCCCGAAGGCCCTCATCCTGCCCTACCTGCGCGAGACGCTGGAAGAGCTGAAGAAGAGAAAGCCCGACAAGAAGAGCCCCTTCCGCGCCCGCGTGGCGATCGTCGGCTCCGAGATCGACGACCCCCACCTCACCAAGCTCATCGAGGGCTGCGGCGCGCTGGTCGTGTCCGACCGCTACTGCTTCGGCTCCAAGCCCGGCCGCGAGGTCATCGAGCTCAACGACGAGGAAGATGTGCTTACGCAGATCTGCCGCCACTACATGGAAGTCTCCGAGTGCGCCCGCTACATCTCCGACGAGAAGGTGCTGCAGCGCCGTGAGACGGCCGACCGCCTGGCCAAGGAGTTCAAGGCCGAGGGCATCATCTACGAACAGATGAAGTACTGCGACTACTGGGGCTTCGAGCGTGCGCTGGTCAGCCACATCATGCACGACGAATACGGCTGGCCCGTCCTCTCCATCGACCGCCTGTACAACAACGGCAACTCCGGTCAGCTGCGTACCCGTGTCCAGGCCTTCGTGGAATCCCTGGAGATCAAACGCATCCATAAAGAGGAGGGAATCAAGTAATGGCAAAGGAAAAGATTCAGTTCCCCAATCCTAAATTCTGGAAAGCCAAAGATAATATCAACTGGAAGAAGCAGGGCGAGAACCTGAAGGAAGTGCTCGGCATCTTCGGCGACATGCTCAAGGAAACCGACTGGAAAGACGTCGGCAAGGGCTTCGTTGACGGCCTCAAGGCCGACGGCGAGCGCGTCAAGGGCGAGTATGCCGACTTTATGGCCCTGGACAACAAGGAAAAATGGGACCGCGTGGTCAACGGCGAGCGCAGCCTCGGCCGTCTGTACCGCAAGGGCGCCATGGCCACCGTCCGCCGTGAGTGGCGCGGCGTGAAGGACACCGCCTACGACTTCTGGGAATGGGCCAAGATGTGGGGCATGCTGCTCGGCACCTTCTCCAAGGACCTGATCCCCGCCATGAACAGCGCGCTGTGGTACCGCTGGATGATCTCCTACTTCTGCTGCCACGGCTTCATGGACAAGAACATCATGGGCCTGCGCGGCTCCAACCTGCGCATGAGCCATGAGGTCACCTACCAGATCTTCCGCTATGTGGCGGAGAACCTGGTCTTCCTCTCCAAGGCCGACCGCAAGAACGGCAACAGCGAAGAGCTCAACAAGATGCTCTTCACCTTTGACGAAATGACCATGGGTCAGATCGCCGCCGGCTTCCCCGACCTGCTGAGCATCCCGCACCAGCTGCTGCCGATGTTCCTGGTCTCCGAGATCGACCAGCTCGTCTGCATCCCGTACATCGACGCCGTTGAAAGCTACGGCCTGCCCTCCGACACCTGCCCGGTGCCTTCCTCCGAGTGCGGCGCCCTGGTCATCAATGCGCTGCCCGACATGGGCTCCTGCTTCATCTCCTCCTCCATGCCCTGCGACGGCTCCACCATGGCTTCCTCTTACTTTGCCCGCCGCTTCCCGAACATCCCCGTGTTCCACCTCTGCTTCCCCGTCCGCTACCTGGACGATGAGAACACGATCCAGATGGGTGCCGAGGACATCCGCGCCTGCATCAAGTTCATCGAAGAGAAGACCGGCGCCAAGTGGAACTGGGAGCATTACTTCGAGTGCATGAAGCGCTTCAACCAGGAGACCGACCTGGAGCTCCAGAAGTGGGAGATCAACAAGTCCGCCTACCCGCAGTTCATCGGACCGAGCTACGAGCTCTTCCGCAAGTGGAACTACGAGATGGACGGCGGCATCGACCCGCGCGTCCTGCCCTCCATGCAGAAGGTCAACAAGATCCTCATGAAGGCCTACGAGAACAAGGAGACCGCCTGGCCCGCCCGGAAGATGCGCTACCGCGGCATCGTCTGGTCCTGCCCGGCCCACTACTACGCCAACTTCTCCAACTGGCTGGCCAACTGCTGGGGCATCGACATCCTGGTCGAGATGGAATCCCTGAACTTCACCAAGCACCTCGAGACCGAGGACAAGGAAGAAGCGCTGCGTGACCTGGCCCGTCTGTACGAGCGCATGGTCATGCGCCGTCACACCAACGGCGGCTACCAGAACGTCGTCGACGAGTGCTGGCGCCAGGTGGAAGCCTGGAACGCGCCGCTGGTCATCATGTACCAGAATGTGGCCTGCAAGAACATGGCCACCGTGCAGGGTCTGCTGGACGAGCAGGGCCGTCAGCGCGGCTACGACCTGATCTGGGTCGAGCACGACCTGATGGACCCGCGCACCGTCTCCCGCCGCACCATGCGCGACAAGGTCAACGAGTACATGCGCACCGTCAAGCAGGCGGAGCCCGTGGATCCCAGCCTGGTCGAGTTCGAAGACGAGGTCTGCATGTAAACCGAAAGGCGCAGCCTTTCGGTTTAGAAGGGCTGCAGCCTTCTGCGCGCACTCGCTTCGCTCGCACACTGGAAGGCTGAGATGTGTTTTTCCCGACGCACATGTCGCCGGGAAAAACGATCGAAATGCTTTTTCGCCGTGCGCGGCGAAAAACTCTGCGAGGCCGCGTTTATAGAATCTAAAAAATAATTAAGGAGTAAAATTACATGAAGTATTTTGGCGGATGCGACGTAGGTTCCACCTACACGAAGGCAGTCATTCTGGACGAGACCGGCAAGATGGTGGCCGACACGACCATCAAGAGCAAGATCAATTCCGAGCAGAGCGCGATCGCGGCGATGAACGAAGTGCTGGCGAAGGTGGGTCTGAAGAGCAGCAAGGAGATGGAGTACCTGATCGGTACGGGCTACGGCCGCAACAAGGTGCCGTTTGCGGATGAGAACATCTCCGAGATCAGCTGCCACGCGATGGGCGTGCACGTGACCGATCCGACGGTCAAGGCGATCATCGACATCGGCGGCCAGGACGTGAAGGGCATCAGCATCGACACGGACGGCACGGTGAAGAACTTCGCGATGAACGACAAGTGCGCTGCCGGTACGGGCCGCTTCTTCGAGGCGATGGCGCGCAGCTTTGAGCTGAGCCTGCCTGAATTCTCCAAGCTCTCTCTGACGGCGAAGAACGTGATCCCCATCACGGCGCAGTGCACGGTGTTTGCGGAGTCCGAGGTCATCACGCTGGTCGGCGAAGGCAAGGCGACCGACGAGATCGCGGCCGGCATCGAGATGGCAGTTGCGAAGCGCTGCTTTGTCATGGCGAAGAAGGCCGGTGCGACCGACAGCATCACGCTGACGGGCGGCTGCGCGAAGAACGACGGCCTGAAGGAAGCGATCGAGCACGTGCTGAAGCTGAAGGTCATCAACCTGAAGACCGACCCGCAGCTGATGGGCGCGCTGGGCGCTGCCGAGTATGCCCGCCAGAAGGGCCTCGCCAAGAAGTGATTTCCGGATCTCCCTTACTTTTTGAAAGGAGCTGTTTGAATGGCTAAAATCGGAAAAGCACTGCTGAAAGTGCTGAAGATCCTTCTGGTCGTCATCCTTGTTCTGTTTGTCGTTTACTTCTGGAACCTGGACCAGAAGGTCCTGGGCTGGGCATACAAGCAGGTCAACGCCATGTTTGACCGCAAGAAAGTCGACCTCGTATTCTAGCATGGAGCTTTTTAACGGACTGATCAAAGAAACTCAGGGGCTGCTGGAGCACGGCAGCCCCAAAGAGTGGACCTACCGTCCCGGCAGCGAGTGGAAGGACCTCGGACAGAGCGAGCTGGTGCTGCAGAAGGACGCCGCCTTTGAGCTGGGCGCCTCGGGCAAGGGTTCGGCCAACTATGTGCTCTTCACCTCCTCGCCCGAGCTGGTGGACCGCGACCGCGTCCTGCTCTACGGGCCGGACCTGAAGGAGATCCGCGGCGATACGGACTTTGCCCGCATCGTGCTGCTGCGCGTGGGCGTGCTGGACGACGACAACGAGCAGGTCTACCGCATCCTCAAGGATATCGAGTTTGCCAAGTACCATGTCTACCCTGAGGGCTACATGGTGCGCATGTCCCCGGAAAACTATCGGGAACAGGTGCGCGTGAGCAAGCAGGCGATCCGGCAGGACGTCAGCTTCCAGTCGATCGGCGCAAGCTACATCAAGGCCTACAAGAAGGACCCCAACGTGCTCAACGCGACCGTGATCTTCCTCACGGCCCCGGGCTTTGACTACAAGGCCATGAAGGATATCGCCAAGAAGGCCAACGACGCGACCAACACCCTCACGCACATCCTCGAGGGCCTGAGCACCGACTGCTCGGTCTGCGCGCTCAAGGACGTCTGCGACGAGATCGAGGGCATGAAGGAGCTGCACTTCGGCGTCGGCGACAAGGGCGCCAAGAAGGAGCACTGAAAAACCGGAGCGATCCGAGACAGCAACACATAAGAAAAGCGCCTCCGCATCTTTGCGGAGGCGCTTTTGCTATTTGCAGGAGAGTTTTAGTTTTCTCCGTCCGGCGCGGCCCAGGCCTCCGGCCTGCCGTCGGAGCCGATATCGAAGCGGTCGCCGCCGCTAACGGCCTCGCCGTTGCACTCGATATCGCCGCACGCGCGATAGCGGAACTGGGGCGAGGGGACGTCATGGATATTGCAGTCGGTGAAAACGATGCCGTCGGTCTTGTAGAATTCACCGGCGCCCTGCGAGCACTCGTAGATCTCCGTGCGCGTCAGGGTGAGATCGCTGCAGTCGGCGGTCTGGATGCCGAGGATGCCGCAGCCGAAAAGGCGGCAGCGATTGATCTGCACGTGATGGCAGCCGTCAAAATACAGCACGCCGCCCGCGCAGGCTCCCGGCTCCTTCGTGTGGCCGGCGGTGAAGCCTTCCAGAACGAGATCGCTGCAGTTGACGAAGCTCAGCACGTCGGCGTAGCGCGGCGCGGCGGAGATCACGACGGCCGGCGCGTCGCCCAGGGGCGCGACGATCGACAGGCCGCTGAGGTTTTCGATCACCAGCTTCGGCCCGTCGTAGCATTCCGCCCAGCGGTAATACTCGCTGCCGGCCTTGCCGTAGCTGGAGGCCTCCGACAGGTCGAAAAGCTCGCCCTCCAGGAGGATCGTGCGGTCCGGGCCGATGGCCGAAAGGAACTCGTCCACGCTGCTGACGCTGACCGTGCCGCCTGGCTCGATCTCGGCCGCGGTCTCTCCGAGGGCGATCGCGGGGAAGGGCATGCCCGGGTCGCAGTCGTGCAGGCTCATGCTCTCCAGCGCCTCGCCGTCGAGCGGCTGTCCGTCCGGCCCGACAGGCCCGAGCGCGTGGGCAGGCACCCAGGCACTGCTCTCATTATCGTCGAAGACGCAGCCGTCCACCACGCAGGGATACTGTTCAAAGTGGAACATGGCGAGGTTCACCAGGTTGCCGCTCACCTCGTTCGAGAGGAAGAAGGCGTTCCGGCTGCGCACGCAGTCGAAGAGATACCACACGTCGCTGTCGGCCAGGCGGCTGTTGTAAATCACAAAGCCCTCGGTGTCGACGGCCTCGAACAGGCCCCGTGCGTTGCTGCCCTCCCAGCGCTTGCCGTGGTCATAAATGTCGCATCCCTCTACCAGCACGTCCCGGCAGCCGGTGACGCTGACGGCAGCGCTGCTGCACTCGTAGATGCGGGAGTTGATGACGTTGATCTCTTCTCAGTCTCGCGCCATGACGCCGACGGTGCCGCAGCCGAAAAGGCCGCAGTTGCCGATCGTCACCCGGTCGCAGCGGTCGAAGCGGAGCACGCCGCCGCTGCAGTAGGCGCCCTCGGTGTGCCCGACGGTCAAAGCCTCGAGGCCGGGCGCCTCGCAGTCGATGAAGCGGAGGACGTTGACGTAGCGCGGATCGGTGAGGATGCGCGTCTCTGCCGGGTCCTCGCCGCGGAGGATGAGGTTCTCCGCGTCCATGATGACGAGGCCGTAATCCCCGGGCTGACCGATCTGCTCCCAGGTGTAGGAGACACCGTCCGGCGTTTTGCCGTAGTTTTCGGCGGCGGTGAGATCGTAGTCGCCCTTGTCGAGCCAGATCGTGGTGTTCGGCGCGATGGCGGCGAGCAGCTCGTCCACGGTGGAAACGTGCACGTCCCGCTGCCCGAGCTGCGCCTCGGCGGGCGCTTCCGTCTCCGGGGCGGCGGCGGATTCTGCCGGTTCGGTCGGCGCGGCGGGTTCTTCCGTCGGTGCGGCCGGGGCGGCTGCGCTGCAGCCCGCCAGCAGCGCGAGGGCCAGCAGCGCGGCCAGCACGCGCGAAATGCGGTTTCGGTTGATCATGATCATCCCAGCCTTTCTTTAGCGGGTCTTCTGTCGGATCATTCTGTCTTTACCATATCATGTCGGGCACGTGCTGCCAACATAAAGATTCTTAAAAGAAAAAAGCGCCCGCCCGGAGGTGTGAACTCCAGGCGGGCGCTGAGGCTTTGATGAGATTACTTGGTGCCGAAGATGCGGTCGCCCGCGTCGCCCAGACCGGGGACGATGTAGGCGTTCTCGTTCAGATGGTCGTCCAGCGCGGCGACAAAGATGTCGACGTCGGGATGGGCCTCCTGCATGCGGGCCACGCCCTCGGGCGCGCCGATGATGCTCATCAGCTTGATGTGCTTGGCACCGGCTTCCTTCAGGAAGTCGATGGCGGCGGCGGCGGAACCGCCGGTGGCGAGCATCGGATCGACCACGATCACGTCACGCTCGGCGATGTCGGCGGGCATCTTGAAGTAGTACTTCACGGGCTCTTTGGTCGCGGGGTCACGGTACAGACCGATGTGGCCGACCTTGACGTTCGGCATCATGCTCACCATGCCGTCGACCATGCCGAGGCCGGCGCGGAGGATGGGAACAACGGCCAGCTTCTTGCCGGCGATGCGGCGGCACTTGGCCACGGCGACAGGGGTCTTGACCTCGATCTCTTCGAGAGGCAGGTCGCGGGTGGCTTCATAGCACATCAGCATGGCGATCTCGGAGATCAGTTCGCGGAAGACCTTGACGCTGGTTTTCTCATCGCGGAGAATGGAGAGCTTGTGCTGGATCAGGGGATGATCGAAAACGACTACTTTGCTCATGACAGAGTCTCCTTCTTGTATGTGATTTTGTTATTGCTTATGTTTCCCCGTGCGCCAGGCGCTCCTGGCGTTCGCGCTCGGCCTGGGACAGACGCAGATAGACCGGCAGCAGCTCCTCGCCGCTGATGGGGGTCTTGCCCTGCGCGGCCATCGCCACGCCCCAGCCGTCCTGCCAGAGCAGATTGTCCGGGGCCAGGCGGAAGGGGAGACCGCGTTTTTGCAGGAAATCGGCGGTCAGTGCCGCGCCGTCGCCCAGCAGGAAGACCGGAGAGGCGAGCTTTTCCAGCTCTGCGGCCAGCTCCTCCAGAGAGATGGGCCGGTCCTCGCACAGGCGGACGGGTTTTCCCTCGCGGATCTCAAAGAGCGCGTTGTAGACCTGGCTGCGCCGCGCGTCCATTACCGGGCAGACGATCCCGCCCGCGGCGACGCCGTGCCAGGCCAGCGCCTCCAGCGTGGATACGCCGACGCAGGGCTTGTCAGTGGCCCAGGCGAGGCCCTTGACCGTGGACACGCCGATGCGGATGCCGGTGAAGGAGCCGGGCCCCTGCGCCACGGCGAACAGGTCGACGTCGGCGGGCTTCAGCTCGCAGTTTTTCAGCAGATCCTCCGCCATCGGCAGCAGCGTGCGGCTGTGCGTCAGGGCGCTGACCTGCGTGGACTGACCCAGCAAACGCCCGTCCCGCAGCAGCGCGACGGAGGCGGCTTTGGCCGAGGATTCAAATGCGAGGATCAGCATAGCTGCGCCCCCTCGATGGTGATTTTCCGCCCGGTGTCCGAGAGCTTCTCGATGCGCACGCGGATCTCGTCGCCGAAGAAGGCGTCCTCCACGTTCTCGCTCCATTCCACCGCGCAGACGGCGCCGCGCGCCAGATAATCCTCCCAGCCGATGTCGAACAGCTCGTCGGCGCCGGAGAGGCGGTACATATCGAAATGGATCAGCTCCCGCTGGCCGAGATACTCGTTGACGATGGTGAAAGTCGGGCTGGAGACACGCACCTGCAGGCCCATCCCGCGGGCCATGCCGCGGACGAAGGCGGTCTTCCCGGCACCGAGATCGCCGTACATCGCGACGACGCTGCCGCCGGGCAGGGAGGCGGCGAGCCTTGCGCCCAGCGCTTCGGTCTCCGATTCGCTTGTTGTAATGAATTCCTGCATGCCGTGCCTCACGTTTTTTATTCTTCATGATTATACCACCCATTGGCCCATTGCGTAAAGTGCAAAACTGTGATAAAATATCATGGATTTATCAGATGTTTTTTGTCGAACTCACAGCGGGTTCCTGGAAAGGCGGTGATTACGATCGCTCAAGCGAAAAAATATGTGAAGCTCTTTTTCCAGCGGGCGGATATCTTCCTGCTGGTTCTGTGCCTGATCTGTGCAGTGATCAGCGTGATCGCCGTGCATCATACCACGCATTGGCTCGCGGAACAGAACGTCCGCGCCATCACGCCGACCAAGATGGTCATCGTGCAGGTGTTCTCGGTGTTCCTGGGCATTGGCGCCTTTGTGCTGTTCACCATCATCGACCCGGATATCCTGGGCGAACAGTGGAAGTGGCTGGTGCTGATGATCGTGCTGCTGCTGGCGGCACTCTTCGTCTTCGGTGAGGACGACGGCACCGGCAACAAGAGCTGGATCCGCTTCCTCGGCATCGGTATCCAGCCCTCGGAGATCATCAAGATCCTGTATATCATCATCTCCGCCAAGCAGATGACGGTGCTGCGCCAGAAGGGCGACGTCAACTCCTTCTTCGCGGTCGTCCAGATGGCGGCGGTGTTCGGCGCGGTCTTCGTGGCGATCATGGTCGTCTCCTCTGACCTGGGCAACGCCTTGATCCTGCTGGCGATCTTCCTCGTCATGTTCTTCGCCCTGGGCGTGAAGCTCTACTGGTTCGCCATCGGCGGCGCGGCGGTCGCGGCGATCATCCCGCTGGCCTGGAACTATGTGCTCAAGGACTATCAGAAAAAGCGTCTGCTGGCCCCCTATAACGAGAGCGTCGACCCCGACGGCTGGGGCATCCGCTGGCAGACTACGCAGAGCAAGCTCACTTTGGCGTCCGGGCGGCTGACCGGCGCAGATCCCGGCCACCGGGAGACGGTCTTCACCGGCAAGCACACCGACTTCATCTTCTCCAGCATCGGGGAGATGTGGGGCATGATCGGCTGCCTGATCGTGCTGACGCTGCTGATCATCCTGATCATCCACTGCTTCCGCGCGGGCTTCAAGGCCGGCCGCACCTATGATATGCTGCTGTGCGTCGGTATCGGCGCCGCCATCGCCTTCCAGACCTTCATCAACATCGGCATGTGCATCGGCATCACCCCGGTCATCGGCATCGCGCTTCCCTTCTTCAGCTACGGAGGCTCGTCGATGGCCACGCTCTTTGCCGCCATGGGCATCGTATCCGGCGTGAAGTTCAAGCCAAAACCGGAACGGTTCATTATTCAGTATACGTAAAAGAAAGAGCTCCGCACCGGATCGGTGCGGAGCTCTTTTGACAGCTTATTCTTCCGGCGGGATGGACTGGATCGGCGTCTTGACGGCCTCATAGAAGCCGACGCAGCTGAGCTCATGGTAGGGGACCAGCCAGGCGAGGATCGCAGCGCTTCCCAGCAAGCCGAGGATCATCGGCAGGATACCGCCGAAGGCGGCGCCGATGCTCATCGGGAGCGAGGCCAGCAGCCACCAGCCGAGAAAGCTCAGATCCAGCAGAAACATTTCCCACTTCTTCCCGCGCATCATCCGGCCGCTGAGCAGGATGCACTGGAAGGGGTTGAGCTGCGGATTGTCGATCAGCAGATACACGGCAAGCCGGTAGCGGTACCAGGCGAATACAGCGGGAATGACAAGCAGGGAAAACCAGAAGGACAGCAGAAAACGCATCATCAGCAGCAGAATCAGCAGCGGGAGAAAGCGACCAAAGCCGTCCAGCAGGTTCCAGAGGCTGGCCTCCTTCTTCCGGAGTGTGTTCATGGCGAACAGGGACAGCCCGGCGGCAACGATGCCGCGAAACAGATCCAGAACATGGCTGATCAGATAGTCGGTCAGGGGAGGGTCGAGCGTCTGCAGGTAACGGACGGCGTCTTCATACCGCCCGGCCAGGATATATTTCATATAAGTATCGGTGTTGGCTTCCGTGAAATTGCTGAGCAGCATCGCCGTGGACAGCACCGTCAGGACGCCGGCGACAAAAAGATACAGCAGCCCTTCGTAATACGGCTTCGGCACGGCGCTGCGCAGCCGCTCGCGCGCGTCAGCCTTGATGGAGTAGCGGTCAAGCATGCGATCACCTCGCGGGAAAAGATCAGTAGAGTTATTATATCGCCGCCGCGCGGCAAAGTAAAGCAAATTTCCCCGCTGCGGCGGAAAAAACGCTTGACAATCCCGGACGCGGGTGCTATTATTATCAAGCGTTCCAGAGATGCGCGAGTGGTGGAATTGGCAGACTCGCTAGATTCAGGTTCTAGTGCTCACTCCGGGCGTGCGGGTTCAAGTCCCGCCTCGCGCACCAAAGAAAAAGCCCTAAATCGAAAGATTTAGGGCTTTTTTCTAACTTTTTGAGGAAATTCCTCGAGCGCTGGAACAGCCCTTTTGCCAGCATCCAACAAAACATCCAACAAGATTGTCCAAGGCATCTTATTGCCGCTCAGGCTCTTTGCCCGTAAGGCAGAGCTTTTTCCTATCATGCCAGCAGCAGATCCAGCACATCGGCGGTGTCTTTCTTGCCCTCCATCGACACATGGGTGTAGATGTCCAGGGTGGTGGACGCCTTCTCATGGCCGAGGAATTCCTGCACCTGCTTGATCGTGTGCCCCTGGTTGACCAGCATGCTGCCCGCCGTATGGCGAAGGTCGTGAAAGCGGATATGCGGCAGGTCGTTCTTTTTCAGGAGCTTGGCGAAGCGGTGGCTCACATAGCTCGGCTCGAACACAGTCCCGTCCGCCCACTGGCAGATATGCTCGGTATCGGAGTAGGCGCGCCCAACAAGCTTCCGTTCCTCTTCCTGCCGATCCCAGACCGTCTGCAAAAACTCTTTGAGTGCGTTCGGCATGAACAGATCCCGCTTGCTGGCCTTACTCTTGGTCTTTTCCTGCTCCGAGGTCGTCGCAAAGCGGACGACGGTGTTGCGGATATGGACGATGCCGTTTTCCATGTCAACGTCCTTCCACCGCAGGCCCACCACCTCCGAGCGCCTCAGACCGAGGAAGAGGCCCAGATAGACCGCCGGTTCGATGGGATCGCCCTTGACCGCTTCCAGCAGTCTCTTTGCTGTAGCGATATCGTAGGCGGTGCCCTCAAAGTGATCGTCGCGGTTGTCCTTCACCGTAATGTTCGCGCAGGGATTGTAGTTGAGCTCTCCCATGGCGATGGCCTCGGTGAAAACGCCGTTGAGGATCACCAGGTGCTTGCGGATGCTCTTCCGGGACAGGCCAGCGTCCTCCTTCGTCCTGACGTACTGCATAACGACCCGCGCCGTCACGTCACCCAGCTTCAGCTTTTTCTTTTCGAAGTAGGGCTTGACGTGGACCTCATAGGTGTTGAGATAGGATTCGTAGGAATTCGGACGGATCTGCTTTTTCTTCATCGCCAGCCAGTCCTCGATCGCCTCGATCAAATCCTTGTCCGCACCGTAGCTTTCCGTCTGGGACAGGGTTTCCATCCACTCCGCCAGCATGAGATCCGCTTTGTGTTTGTTTGCGGTGGTCTCCCGCTTGTTTTTGCCTTGGATCTTGATTCTTGTGGATTTCGATTTTTGTTTTAAATTGCCGTTGATATCCGGCACACGAACGATCATCTGATAGATACCGTTCTTTTCCTGTAAGCTGCCCGTTACCTTCATTGTTTACCTCCTTCATGGTAACGGCGCTCATCTGCGTTGTCCACATTATAGCCGCTCCCCTTGACATAATCAAGTAAAGATGTTTTGGGAATTCGGATCGCATTTCCGACCCGGATGGAGGGCAGTTCGCCGGAGCTGACAAGCTCATAGGCCTTGGTGCGCCCGATGCCGAGCGCACTGCGTAAATCGTTGATGGACAGGATATCGGGGTATTGCGTAAATAACATATCGATAATAATCCTCCTTTGAATTTGAAATAGAAAATAGTGGTGGAGTGAAAAAGATCTGTACGTACGTACAGATGATTCTCACTCCACGTCGTTTATTTTGATGTGTGGGGCATCCGGCCTGATAACGATGCCAATGCCTTCAAAGCCGCGGACTCGTACACCGCGCTCGTTTTGAAGATTGTTGGTATCTACAATATTGTAGGCGTCGCCGTATTCCTTCAGATAGTGGCTCATGGTGTTCTGGGCGTAGGGCTTGATGGCGTTATCCTCACACCACAGGCAATACACGGCGTACAGATCCTTTGTGGTGACGGTGAGATCCGCCTTCAGCCGGATATATCCCTCCGAGGCCAGGAACTCCAGAATGTGGTTTCCCTCAAAGACCGCTTCCTTCATGTTCTCTTCCGTCTGGGGGCTGATGGTGAACTTGTAGTCCTGTGCGATCAGGCGCTTCAAGCCCTCCAGGCACCAAAGAAAAATCCCTTCCTTCTCGGCCATCAGTTTCTCCGAGAGGAAGGGATCGTCTACGCGGTTCTTATCTTTGCGTTTGGTGGTTAGGATGATCTGCCGTCGGAAGAATCCCTCGCTGCGGTCGTACAGGGCTTTCAGCGAACCGTTGCCAAAACCGAGGAAGCGGCAGTACAGTTCGCCCTGGTAACTCTGCTGGCTTTTCTTTTCCAAGTCCAGCGGCAGCTCTGCGGTGATGATGGTCTTGATATAGTTGGTCTGGGGCAGCGCCTCGAGCTTCATATCGTCGTCCACCATCACCAGCGTATGCTCCAGATCCGCGCGGGCGAAGCGATTGGTCTCCACCTTGGTCAGATTCCCGTTGACCATGCTGGTCCCGAAGAGAGCTCGCATGACCACGCCGATCCGGCTCTTACCCTCGCCGCCCTTGCCCACCAGCATCAGCATCTTCTGAGCCTTGGTCGTGGGAATCAGGCAGTAACCCATATACTCCTGCAGCGTGGGGATATCCGCCGGAATCAGCAACTCATTTAAGAATTCCAGCCAGCGCTTGGGAAAGGCTGCTTCCGGATCATACATGACAGGCAGGCGATTCCGGCAGTATTCCTTGTCTTCCGTAAACGTGCCGTCGAGAAAGAGAGTGCCGTTTGCCATGTGGATGCGGTCTGTCTGCACGGGCAGATCCTCTGCATAGGCTTCGACCCGCAGCAGCTCCAGGAGGCTGTCCACTTTTTTGGCAAGCCCGGTGGTCACATAGGGGTTGACCGCATCGTAGATCTCCCTCCGCAGCCGGCTCTCATCACAAACACGGCCTTCTTTCGTGAAGAAGCTTTTGCTGACGCAGATCATGGGGTGCTCCGCCAGAAAGGAGCGGCAGAAGGCCGCCTCTTCGACCTTCTTGCCGTCGAACCATTCCGGCAATTGGTTTGTTTCGTTCATCGTTTTTCATTTTCTCCTTCGTTTTCATTTTTGTCCCGGACGCTGAAAACGGGCCGGTCAAAACTGACCGACCCATTACCTGGCGTCCCTTTCATGACGCTTGCGCGCCAGCTTTTTTTGCCGTTCCAGTTCAGCCTGTTCCGCGGCTCTGGCTGCATCACGATCTCTTTCTACTGTGATCACGGCATCGATCTTCTCCGGACCCAGCGCGCGCTTAACACGCATCAGATCCCGTGCATCTTCCAACAAATCAGCGGATTTCTCCTTCTCTTTTTCCAACTGCTCCTTGTAATGATCCCGATCCCGTTCCGCTTTGCTGAGTCTTTTTTGCAGGCTCTCCAGCCTTTTCTTCAGATCAAGGATCGTTCGGTACAGTCCCAAAAACTTCTCTTTGAGTTTCTGTACCAGCGGCATGATCTTATGCTCCCGATAGCCCTTCGCACTCTCCAGTGCTCCGGCTTCCGGGATCAGATCCTCAAAATAGCTGATGTTGTTCCGGGCAAATGTCTCGGCGTCCTGCACGACAGGCACAACAGAATCCAGTTTCTTTTCTGCCTTTTTGGCCTGCTGTTCGAGCTTCGTAAGTGCTTCCTGTTTCTGAATCTCTTTCTCGGCCAAGCGATCCAATGCGTCAATAGCCGCAAGCTTCTCATCCGTGATATCTGCAAGCCGCTGCTGTTCTTGTTTTACCTTGAACTCCGTGACCGAAAGATGCTGGGCTATGCTGCCGCGCTCACCGCGTTCGAAGTCTTCAAACCCGGCGTCCCGCATGTGCTCAAAGAAACGATCCTGCAGCAGACTGTAGGACTTGATGATGTGGGATTTCCCATCCTCGTCCGTGACCTTCTGGGATGCCCACTTCTTGGAGTGGCTGATCTGATGGATGACCTCCTTGACCTTGCCTACCAACTCCGGGTCTTTGCATCGCTTGGAATACCGGACTTCCTTTTCCACCACAGGCAGGGCAACCACATGCAGATGGTAGTGGTAGACCGGGTAGCCCAGCTTTTCCGTCAGCGCGCTGTTGAGCTCATCGGCGTGCATGACAGCGGAGAGGATGTTCTCCGGGCCGTATACCTTTTGAGCAAAGCGGAAGACTTCCTCATAGAACCGGCAGGCATATTCATAGCCGCCGTGCTCCTCGAAGTACGCGGTGTTCACATCGAAGATCATCTCATCGAAGAGCTTGGCATCCGGCTTCAGGCCGCGCAGAGATACGGCACCTTCCTCAATCATCTTATCCAGGGTTGCGTTATAGGTCAGGTCTCCGCAGCTTTGGAAGTGGACGTTCCGGGGCGTCTGCGAGAGATCCACGTTCATATTCTCGTAGTTCTGGTTCTTGCGCTCGATATGGCGCTCAGATTTGCCGATGCTCGCCTTGGTGTATTGCTGGACACGGGCAACGGCATAGTTTTTACTCATAGGCATTTCCTCCTTTGTTTGTCTTTCGCGGGGGTTAGGCGCGGGTTACACAGCTTTTTCAAAGTGTGTAACCCACTATGACACTTTCAGCCCGAAGAGCTGCAAAGTGTCGTGGGCTCTGCCGAGGGCACAGGGGAAACAGCTTTTTCCCCTGTGCCCCTTCGCCGGATCGCCGCCTCATCCGCGCCGTCGATCCATGCTTGCAAAATGAAAGCAGTGGTCACGTGGACATGCTTTCAAATTGCAAGCATCAAAAGCTGTTGGCGAAATCCAGGATGTCGGCAGGGATATCATCGTCTGCCTCCACCGTGGATTCCGGGCTCTCGCCCTCCGGAAGCACAAAAAGCCGCTGGGTACGCATCTCCCGGCAGAGTTCCTCTGCCAGGGCGCGTACATCCAGCGGCTTTTCGTTTGCCTCCTGCGCCATCAGCTTTCGCAGCCCTTCGATCAGAAAGGCGTTCATGGAAAGCGTCTGTGATACGCTCTTTTCATGCAGCCATTCCCAGATCTCCCGGTCTGTTTTACGGGAGAGATCAAAGCGGAGAAGCAGCGTCTTCTCGTTCTTTCTCATGATTACATCACACATCCCTCCGTTTCAGATTGTTCAAGGCCAACAGCTCGTAGCCCTTGGCCGAGGCGCAGATATCCTCGATATACCGCACTCGGTCATTATTGCTGCCGTTCCAGAAGTGCTTGAGGATGCAGGCCCCGCCGCCCATGACGGTGAGCCGCATGATCTCGGGGTTGAACTCGTATTCCCGGAGCTTCGCAAGGATCATGGCCGAATACGCTTCGGCGGCCTTGCGCATGACCGAGGTGTATTTCTCTGCAAGGTCTGCATTCCCTCTGCGCAGGAAGTCCTCGCACACATCGTAGGGCATGGCAAAGCCGCTGACAGCCAGAAGCTCGTTAGACATGCGGATGATGCACTGCTCCACACCCAGCTTGTCCGTGTAGCAGCGGCTGGACATGGGCTTGCCATCCTTGATAAGCATGGTGTTCATGGTCCCGTTGCCGATGTCCGCCAGGATGTTCAGTCCTTTGAAATCTCCCAGACGCTGCACCACTCCGGCGAAGCCCTGCGGGAAGACCTGCACATCGTCGATACGGACGAGGTAATCCTGCCCGTGATACCGAAACTCAATCAACTCGTTCCGCATGAGGTACTTCCGAAAGGCCTCTTTCTGTGCGCCGATCCACTGGATCGGCAGGCCGACCGCCAGCACGGCCTCACATTCCGTGATGCGCCGGAACTCCAGTTCTTTGGCCAGTGCCGCCACGGTGAGGATGTAGTAATCCTCGTCCTGGCTCTTGTCGCTGACAAAGCCTTTGTGTTCTTCACCGACCACATAATACTTGCCGTCGTAGTACAGGGCGTCCGCCGTCATGGCCGGTTCGCTGTCATAGGCTTTGACGCCCGAGCGAAAGACCACGTGCCGGCACTTGATATTGCCGAAGCCGTGGTCGATGCCGATGATTTCTTTCCCGTTGTAGTTGTAATGTTCCATTCAGTTTTCCTCCTTCAGTTCTTGTTCTTTGATTCTGTTCAGCCGGTCTTCCAGCTGATCCATTTTCCCGTCGGCCAGAAGCCGATTTACCGTGCGGATGCGCTGCTCTAGCGTCCCGGCCGCCAGCACCGAAGCCAAGTAGTCCATGGACTCCAGCATCTGGCAGGCCTCCACGTACCGGTCGTCCGGCTCATCGTCCGGCGAGCGCGGCGCATACTTTCTCTGCCAGCGGATCAGCAGATTTAGGTATTCGTCCAGCACCTGCTGGCACCGAAGCAAATCCGACCGGAAGCGGTTCAGGCTGCCATCCGGTGGCGCGGTGGCCGGAACATCCACGCCGAAATCCACCGCCAGCTTGTTGGCCGCCTCGTACGGCCGCAGGTCGAACAGCCGCCTGGTCAGTTCCACAACGTCACCGCCCGCCCCGCAGCCAAAGCAATAAAAGTAGTCCTCGTTCAGCTTCAGGCTGGGCGTGTGGTCGTCGTGGAAGGGACAGCACACCATCCCCGCGTGATTGGCCTTCAGGCCGTAGCGCTCTGCCGCCAGGGGAACCGGTACAGCCTCCCGGACAGCTTCAAAAATGTTTGCCATAGGGTTCACCTCCTTTCTCCGCCCTCGAAAAGTGAGAGCAGTTATTTAAAAACGAAAAACGGCCCAACCCATCGATCTGGGTTGAGCCGTGAGCAACAACTGCCGGGACACTTTGAACCGCGGGAGGCAAAAAGTGAGAGCAGTTATTTAAAAACAAAAAATGCCCCATCACCGACATTGATAGCCGATGATGGGGCAGTTGCTTAGTCATCTGTCTTGATTTGAATGATCTTGGGATCGTCCGTTTCTTCCGCATAAGGGGTCGTCGCTATATAGATTTCTTCAGCTTCCAGCAAAGCGGCCTTTAACTGCCGGGCATACGGCACTGCAAGCGGTATGCGCTCCAGCGGATCGATCACATCATCAATGGTTTTGCATAGGAGATAGTACATCTTTCTATAGTCTGCCATGGCTTATCCTCCAGCTCTGGTTATACCCATATTCGGGTAAATCGATTTTAGCTTGAAAAGCTAAAGCAAGTCAACCCGTATTCGGGTTAATCCGACCGTTTCTCTTGTTATCATCGAAGTAACCCAAACACGGGTAACGAGAGGAGGCCGCCATGGAATATTCCGATCTGTATGTCCGCCGCATCCGCCAGCTCTGCAAGGAGCGCGGGATCGCCATCAACAAGCTCGCCACGATGAGCGGCATCAATCAGTCCACTATCGACAACATCGTGCGCGGCCTTACCAAGAACCCCAGGGTCATGACGCTTCATAAGATCGCGATCGCCTTCAACATGACCGTTTCGGAGTTTTTGGATTTCAAGGAACTCAACGATTATTCCTTTGACGATCAGAGTGAAGATTGATACAGCACAGTTTTAGAGCCGAGAGATCGGCTCTTTCTTTTTTTCGCTGCAAAAGTGACACCAGTTATTTAAAACCCGAAATCCGGCGAAGTCATGATCTGACCCCGTCGGATTTCGACGTTTTCTGCACAGAATATAATGTTAAATGGCGAATGAAAAATGTTGCCATGACTGTGGGCGGCGCAGAACAAAGTCCGTTTTTTGGGACACCTAAAAGTTTATACTGAAAGCATGGGCCCACAGGCTCAAAAAAGTGAGAGCGGTTATTTAAAAAGGAAAACCACCCCGAAGGGAGGCTGTGACGATGAAACTGCAGCAGTACAGCATCTTTCAGATCTCCGCGCGGACGATCCTGAACCTCGCACAGAAGACGAAGGACGGCTGGCGCTTTTATTTCGACACCAACGACGAGACAAATCAGAGCGCGATCACAAAGACAATGCAGGATGACTGCGCCATGTTCCGGCAGCTTTTGCCGCTGACGGATGTTCCCGGCGAGCCTCGGCTCCCGGATGAGGAAAAGCTGCAGAGCTTTCTGGTCTATCTCGACTTCACCGGGATCTTCGACCGGCGGCCGGTTGGACAGGTGAAGGAGCTGCAGGAGATGGCTGAGCTTCTCTTTCGCCCGGAGGGGATCGAGTTCGTCTTCTACCGCGGCCCGGTCCGTTTCGTGGCCTTCGAGCGTTCGGCCAGCATGAGCCGGAATAACAAGCTCGCCTTTATCCGCGCCGATCTCTATGATGCCATGTGGGAGCGCATGAGCCTGGGCATGAAGATCGGACGCTGCCAGCTCTCTAAGCTCTACGCCTACAACGGTCTGATGTTCACAAGCGGGCAGGAGATCGACCGATACTCCTTCCACATGGATGCCGATCACATCATCGTGGTGGACAATCCCCGGAGCATCGTGAAGGACGTCTCTGTGATCACTGTGGAGGATGACGGCAGCATAGAACCGGTCCGCACCTATTCCCGCGTGGAGAAGACCATGGACGTGGAAGTGCTGGAGTTTGACGGGGAGGGCCTGATCTCGGCGGAGCTGGGGCAAAGTCTCGACCCCTATGCTTACGACAAACACGACCACCATTCTTTTCAGATCCGCATGCCCTACATCAAGGGCGTGGTGCACGAGGTGGACTTTCACACCTTGTTAGAAGAGCTGGGCATCGACGAGATCGAAGATATCGAGGGCGTCCGCCACCCGGTTTCCCAGGTAGACATGATCCTGACCAAAAGCATGTGCAAGGGCTGGGGCTGGATGAAGGATAACGACCTGAGTTGGAGAGAGTATCTGGAGCGCTGCCGGAAGTATAGGCACCGGCTATATATCTCCAACATGGATCGGCGCGGACGGGACGGATTGACCGAACTGAACTTCCAGCTTCTCAACACCGCCGCCATCACAGCGGAGGAATACCGGCCGCATGATCTGCCTGCGGGCTGGAGGAGCTCCCCGGAAAGTACAGAAGAGACCTGGCTCACCAAGGCGACGGAGACCGCTTATTACAACACTCTGGCCAACACGGATTGGCAGCTTTCCTATTTCCGCGCCGATGAAGAAGACCCAGAACTGGATTACAGCGACGCCCGAAAGCTGCGGGCGCGATTACTGCACAAGAACCCGTCCTTTCTGGCCGAGAAGGTCTTTCAGAAAGAGTTGGAGGACAAGGCGAGGCAGATCCGGGAGAAATACGGTATCGGCAAGCTGCAGGTCAGCGGAGATACCCGATATCTCTCCGACGATCTCATGCGTCTTCTGGCAATCATCGTCCGCCCAACCTCTGAAAAGGCATACCGCTTCCTGCTGCGGGAATGCCTGCGCGGCGCAGAGATCTACGCCCCGCAGCCGGATTATCCCATGCCGGAGCAAGTCACCATCCTGCGCAACCCGCATATCTCCCGAAACGAGGAAGCCCTGGTCACGCCGCTGAAAAATGTCGGGCTGATCCGCAAGAAGTATTTGTCGCATCTTTACTACGTGGCGATGGTGGATTCCCGTTCTCTGATTCCGGATCGCCTGGGCGGCGCGGATTATGACGGAGATCTGGTGCATCTCTACGCCGATCCCATCCTCTGCGACTGTATCGCCCGCAATTATTCCGGCGGACTGGACAACGCGAGCAATCTGCCCCTGTTGAAGATACCCACGGCCGAACCCTTGATTGCGGACGCAAACGACTGGTGGGCCCGCTTTCAGACGGTGAAAAGCACCTTTTCTTCCCGCGTCGGGCAGATTTCCAATGCCGCCCTGCGCCGGAGCATTTTAGCCTATGACGAAGCGACACCGGAAGATCTGCGGGAGCAGTACCGCAAGGAGACGGAGATCCTGACGATTCTCACTGGGCTGGAGATCGATTCGGCCAAGAGCGGCATCAAGCCGGATCTCACCGAATACCTGGGCAACCGGGCAAAGTTCAAGAATATCTTTCTGCGTTATAAGGAGATCGTCGGAGAACCGGACGAGCACCCATGGTATGAGCCGACGAAAAACAAGAAGCTGAAAACCTATTTTGACAGCGTCACATGGGATGAGGTCACAGCCAATCTGGAGCGAACACCCCTCTATGCGAGGCAGCTCGAAAAACAGACGAGGCCGCCAAAGGCACAGCCAGTTCCGAGTGAGGATCTGTTTTCCTTTGCGCTTGACCCAAACTGGAAAGGAAAACTCGACGCGCACACGCTGGAGAAGATGCGCTCGATCATCGCAGACTATGAGGAGGCCAAGCGCCGCTGCGCGGCCTACCGCCACATAAAGCCCTCCGGCAATTACCGGAAGGACGTGCAGCGCATTCTGTTCTCACAGGATCGGGAGGACGAGATCAGCGTGGACGAGCTGTATCAGACCTTCGAGTGGTACGAGGCCTATCAAATCCGCCGGTCTCTGGCAGCTTTGCGGGAATCGGGATGGCAATTCACGCCCAGTGAGGACAGGGAGGAGCTGCTCTACACTATTCTGGGAAGCCATCTGCCGCCGACAAAAGAGATCCTCTGCGATTTTCGCAGCGGAGGCTACCGGCTGCTGGGAGATATCCTGATGGATCTAGACGAACAGAATCAGGATACCGCCATGCGGAAATACAAAGGCGTCCTCAAGGAGGACACGGCGCAGATGAAGAGCATGATGCTCGGCGTGATGGAATCTCAGGACTACCGACAGACGCTGATCCGAAACTGCAAAAGTATCATCTGGCCCACGATCCGTCATTACCCGGGAGAAGTATTGGAGCAGATCGACTGGGATGACGCTGTGAAGTGCGCCGAGGCGCTGGGCAAGCGGGACTTCATATTGGATGTGCTGCCCGCGGCGGCTCTGGATCTGGTCATCGACCGCACAGCGCCGGAGAAGAAAGAAAGGGGTGAGAGCCTTGTTGAACGAGTGGGAAGAATTCTCGGCCTACACCGTGTTTCCTGAATACAAGAAAGACACCTATCTGGGGCGATTTACACTGCCCATGCTGCTGGATATCATGGGCTTCCAGCGCATTTTGACGATTCTCGCCCGAGGATATCTGTTCCGGGATGGCAGTGACGGTTATGATCGGATCGACGTTGCCCGCCGGGCGCTGCTGGCCTGGTGCAGTCTCTCCGGGGAGAAAACAAAAAAAGCCCCGGATCAGGAGAATGATCCGAGGCTCAGAGTAAACTTTGGGGAATTTGCGGAGGAGTTTCCGGAGCTGGTGACGCCAGACGGCGACGGCTGGCTGATCCGGCATGTGGACAACATCATTGCCTTTGTGGAGGCCAACCCCAACGCTGTGCGCAAGGGTGTTGTGGAAAAGGTGCAGGCACTCAAAAAGGGCTTTCACAAGCAGTGGGCGAACAAGCTGCGGCAGATGCAGGTGCCGGCCTTCGCGCCTAACACCAAGGGCGCGTGGGTGCTGCGTTTTGACGATATCCTGGCCGATGCTCTGGAGCTCGGCCCGCTGCAGAACAGGGACTTCGACCTGCCGGAAGAAACGATCCAGCGCATAACCGAGCTGACGCCCAAGGGTGTGCCGGCAGAAGCCAGCACCCTGCTGTACAAGTATTACCTTGCCAACAAGGAGGAAAACCAAAAATACGTCCTTCTACCGCAACAAAACTTCAACGCTTACTTCGGCAACACCAGTTTCAGTCAGAAATGGGTAGCAGCGCTCAACGGGAAGCTGATTGAGAAAAAGGTCCTGGACGGGGTAAGCAAATACCGTCTGTGTCTGTATTCCATCCAATAGCAACTGAATTCCAAATTTGAAGAT
>Ga0247608_10001232_pt1 | contig 36380 bp, 47 predicted proteins | sample 176DNAGHGlowgp2_FD_193490 | JGI IMG/M metagenome (GOLD analysis project Ga0247608, IMG submission 193490) | Sheep rumen microbial communities from Palmerston North, Manawatu-Wanganui, New Zealand - 1766 DNA GHGlow gp2 | ecosystem: Host-associated > Mammals > Digestive system > Stomach > Rumen ...
AATTACAGAAATGTTGTATCTGAGGCGGATGAAGTGCTGCAGATCCTGACTGATAACGGGGGACATTTCCCTGAGTCCCAGGACAGGAACCATAACGGGATCCCGCCCTATGAACGCAGGATGAGGAGGATCGATTCCCCGGAACTCGCTTTCGAATCGAGATATTTCAGCGTTATCACCGGGATCGACGGGTCTGCAGGGATCACCGATATGAGAAGGATATCGGCAGTATCCGAAGATGAGGCCAAAGAATATGCAGCCCGGGTGATGAGCGGCGGCAGGAACCATGGATTTATCGGTGAATACAGGTATGCAGTAAGGGGGATGGATGACGGCAGTACCCTTGTCGTCTTCCTGGACTGCGGACCGGGACTTATGAACTTCAGGAGCTTTCTCAAGATAAGCCTGATCATATCGATCATTGGATTACTCCTCGTGGGCCTGATCATATTCTTCATTTCCGGGAAAGTTATTCGGCCCGTTGCCGAGAGCTATGAGAAGCAGAAGAGGTTTATAACTGATGCGGGACATGAGATCAAGACCCCGCTTGCGATCATAAATGCAGATACGGACGTCCTGGAGATGGATATCGGTGAAGGCAATGAATGGATAGCCGATATCAAGAAGCAGACCAGACGGCTTACCGAACTTACCAATGATCTTATATACCTGTCCAAGATGGAGGAGGGAAGCTTCGCGCTCAACATGGAGGACATCGATCTGTCTGATGTCGTGGAGAATCAGGCGGGATCTTTTAAGGCAAGAGCTGCAACGGGAGAGATAGGCTTCGGGACTGATATCAGGAGTGATGTTCACATCAGGGCTGATAAGAAGTCGGTGGAAGGCCTCATCAGCATACTGCTCGACAATGCCGTGAAATACTGTCCCGCGGGCGGAAATATCGATCTTAAGCTGTCTTCAGGACCTAAGTATGCCAGGATCGACATTACAAATGACACGGAAGAAGACATACCGGTGGATGATCTTAAACATCTCGGAGAGAGATTCTACAGAACGGATAAATCCAGGAATTCCAAGACAGGAGGCCACGGGATCGGACTGTCGATGGCAACTGCGATCGCGCATGCCAACGGAGGCAGGATCTCTTATGGCAAGCGAAAGCAAAGATCCCTGTCGGTAACGGTATCACTGCCCGTTAATACGAAGGGTAACTGAAGGGATAAACACAAAACTATTGACACTTTGCATCTGAGAGAATATAATCTCAAGGCTAATTATGTTTATAACTATGCCCTTTTGCGGGGCCGCAGTATGAATAAGACAATAAAGTGAATGGAGGATAAAGGCTATGAAGATGACATTTCAGCCTAAGAAGAGACAGAGATCAAAGGTTCACGGTTTCCGTGCAAGAATGAGAACTGCTAACGGCAGGAAGGTTCTTGCAAGGAGAAGACTCAAGGGCAGAAAGCAGCTCGCTGCATAAGGGTTTGTCCCTTGAGGTCTGTTCCGCTCAAATACAATTACGAATTCTCCAGGGTATACAAACGGGGGAGTTTCTGTATCGGACGATACCTTACAGTTCATTGTTTCAATCGTCCGGCGGGACTTCGGCACAATCTCACTCTTGTTCCGCATGACCTGGTCAGGGTAGGATTCTGTGCTAACAAAAAACAGCTCGGCGCCGTAGGGCGCAACAGAGCCAGAAGACTCATGAGGGAGTCGTACCGTTTGATTGAAGACGGTATTCCTGTAGGTAATGATCTTATTTTCACGTTAAGGAACACAGACAAGGTTCCGACTTTCGACGAGATCTCCAAGGATATGATATCTGATCTGATACGACTCGGATTGCTTGCAGAAGAGGTCTGATGAATGGTAAAGAGGTTTCTGATTAGATTGATCAGAGGATACCAGAAGCACATATCTCCGGGTTTGGGGCATCATTGTAAGTATCTGCCGACCTGTTCGCAATACACTATCGATGCTCTGGAGAAATATGGCGTGTTCAGAGGGCTGCTGATGGGTTTTTGGCGGATACTCCGTTGTAATCCGTTCTCAAAAGGCGGATATGACCCTGTCAAATAACATTAAGGGATTTGGACAATTATGGATTTTATTTTAGGACCACTTTATAACCTTTTTGGATGGCTGACCCGCATGTTCTATGGTTTCTTCGGGAACTATGGCGTTGCGATCATTGCACTTACCATCCTTATCAGGGGATTATTGATCCCTCTCAACATCAAGTCTCAGAAGGCATCGATCAAGATGCAGGCGCTGTCCAGCAAGCAGGCTGAACTCCAGCGCAAATACGGAGACGACAAGCAGAAATACCAGGAAGAACTCGTGAAGCTCCAGCAGGAGAACGGTGCCATGGGCTTGTCGGGATGTCTCCTTCCGATCCTCCAGTTGTTCTTCATCTGGCCTATCTTCAGGATCGTAAGCGGACCGCTCGTCTATCTCTCACAGGTCACAAAGGAGAATGTCGAAGCAATGATCACATTGGGCCAGAACCTCGGTGTTCTCGGAGGCAACGTGGTCGTCAGCAACCACATCGGCCTTATCAGTGCGCTCAGCAGCAACGGCGGTTTCCTGAATGAATGTATCTCCAAGGGTTACATGGCTTTCGACCAGATGCTCGATCTCCATTTCCTCGGGATCGACCTCACGATGACACCTTCCATCAACCCCGTAACCATATTTAAGGAACCCGGCACATACCTGCCGCTCCTGATATTCCCCATCCTTGTCGTTCTTACGCAGGTATTCTCAATGCAGTTCGCAAAGCACCTCAAGCCCGGCTACAAGCAGGAGCAGGAAGCTAAGAAGAGAGCAAAGAACAATCCTGCAAGAGAGGGCCAGGTCCAGGAGAATACACAGGCTGAGACCACGATGAAGATCATGAACTGGACAATGCCCCTGATCATGCTCTACACGACATTCATCATGCCTGCAGCAATGGGTCTGTACTGGATCGTCGGCGGCATCATGGGTATCATCACACAGGTCATCGTATACTACATGTTCACAAAGCCTTACGAGCTTAAGAAGGCTGAGATCGAGGCGAAGAAGGAAGCCATCTTCAAGAAGAAAGCTCAGACAGATGCATCTGGAGACAAAAAAGGCAAGAAGAACAGCAAGAAGAAATAAGACTTTAAAAGCACGGAGGCTTACATCATATGACTACAGTAACGAAGACGGCAGCAAGCGTTGAAGAAGCCGTAAAGGCAGCATTAGAGGAACTTGGAGCTACAGAGAACCAGGTTGATATCGAGGTTATCAGGGAGGAGTCAGCAGGATTCCTCGGCGTTGGTAAGAAGGAAGCTGAAGTAAAGGTCACATTGAAGGAGGAGAGCGTTGCTGACGATGCACCCATCGCAAGCAATGATGAGCCCGAGGATGATACTTACTACGGCGACGATGAGAATTTTGAGGGTGACACTGCAACCGAGGCAGAGGATGTTGCAGTAAACTTTGTTGCTGAAGTCCTGTCAAGGATCGGCATCCACGGCAACATGGATTCATACAGGGAAGACGATACGATCTATATCTCTGTCACCGGTTCTGACTGCGCATCAGCTATCGGCCGTCACGGCGAGACACTTGATGCGATCTCATACATGACAAACCTCATTGCCAACAAGCACAGCGAGGAGCGTGTCCACGTTCATCTTGATGTTGGCGGATATAAGAAGCACAGAGAACAGGTATTGAGGAACCTCGCAGGCAAGGCTGCAAGCAGAGCGCTTCGTACAGGCCGCAAGGTCGATATGGAACCCATGAATCCCGCACAGAGAAGGCTTATCCATTCTTATCTGCAGGATTTCGAGGGCGTTACGACCCACAGCGAGGGTACCGAGCCCAACAGACACGTTGTCGTAACTCCTGAGGGATGATCGGTAATACGGACGGGATCTTCTGTGCCGTCTCAACACCGGCCGGCACTTCCGGAATAGCTGTGATCCGTATATCAGGCCACGGTTCGTCCGGGATAGTCGATAAAGCAGTAAAGATAATCCGAAGCAGCGGTAGTTTTGGCAAGGTATCAGACCTTCCGGGATATACCTGCTGCTTCGCTGAATTTAGGGATCCTGACACCGGTGAGCTGATCGACAAGGTGGTGATCACGCGTTTTGAGGAACCTTATTCCTATACCGGAGACGAGATGGTCGAGATTTCCTGTCACGGTTCGATGGAAGTCCGCAAGGAGATAATGGATGTCCTGCTCCGCCTCGGCATAAGATCTGCAGGTCCGGGCGAGTTCACGAAGACCGCCTTCATGAACGGCAAGATGAGCCTCAGCTCAGCAGAAGCCGTAATGGACATAATCAATTCAGATTCTTCCGAAGGACTGAGGGCAGCCAATATCATTGCATCTGACGGGCTTGCAAAAAGACTCGACAGTGTGGAGACATCACTCTACGACATGATGGCAGCGATAGAGATGACCGTAGACTTCGATGACGATGACTCTGATACGGAAGGTACAAATGATAAGGTCAGGGCTGTTCTCACGGATGCTGTCAGAGATCTGACCTCCCTTACCGATACCTACCGCAAAGGAAGGATACTGTCGGATAAGATGAGAGTTGCCTTCACCGGAATACCGAACAGCGGCAAGAGTTCTCTCCTCAACAGGATCGCAGGATATGAGAGGTCCATCGTGACCGACATATCAGGGACTACGACCGATACCATAGAGGTCGTAACGGAGATCTCAGGTATACCTGTGATACTGACTGACACTGCAGGGATACGCAAGACAAATGACAGGATCGAATCCATGGGCGTTGAGCGCGCGAGGAAGGAATACTCCAGGTCAGACGTCATATTCTATCTGGTTTCCCCTGATACGACAGTTGAAGAGGCAAAGCAGCAGATCCACGACATCAGGTCGATGGCACCGTCCGGATCAGAACTTATAGTCCTGTTTAATAAATCTGACCTGGGTGTCAATATCCACGAGGGAGATATCAGAGATGCTGCTTCATGCTACGGGGTTTCCAAATTCTTCCGCATCTCTGCCTCAACGGGTGAGAACACTGATGAAGTCAGGAAAGCGATCAAGGCTCATTATGATGATTACGGATGTGGCAAGGACGGGCTGATAATAACGGGAAGACGTCATTTCGAAGTCTTGACTGAGGCATGCGGCAAGCTCGGTGAGGCATTGAAGGCACTTGAAGACATGGCAGGTCTTGATGTCGTATCTTCCGTAACAAGAGCTGCCCTCGATCTCATCGGAGAGATAACCGGCAAGACTGTGTCAGCAGATCTTGCAAAGACTATTTTTGAAAAATTCTGTATAGGCAAATAAATGATCTATGAAGATGCACTGAAGCTCACTAATTCATATCAGGCAGGCGATTACGATGTTATCGTGGTCGGCGCAGGTCATGCAGGCTGTGAGGCCTGTCATGCTGCTGCACGCATGGGCCTTAAGACGATCCTCTTTACTCTCCATCTCGACAGCCTTGCAAACCTTCCCTGCAATCCGAGCATCGGAGGTACGGCAAAGGGTCAGATAGTAAGGGAGATCGATGCCTTGGGAGGCATCATGGGTAAGATCGCGGATAAGTGCGCCATTCAGATGAGGATGCTCAACAGGTCGAAAGGACCTGCAGTGTACTCTCCCCGTGCGCAGATGGACAGGAGCAGGTATTCTGTTGTCATGAAGTCTTATCTCGAAAGCCTTCCCGGCCTTGATATCCGTCAGGCACACATCACGGATCTCCTCACCGACAGTGAGGGCAGGAAGGTCTGCGGAGTCATAACTGAAGCAAGGGGAGTCTACAGTGCCAAAGCGGTCGTGCTCTGCACGGGCACCTACATGGAATCGAGGACCATAAGAGGTGAAGTCATCATCAGCTCCGGCCCCGATGGTCTTCCGAGATCGGAAGGTCTGTCAGATTCCCTCAGATCTCTTGGCATACCCGTGTTGAGGTTTAAGACCGGAACACCGGTAAGGGTAAATTCCAACAGTGTTGATCTCACGCAGATGACAAGGCAGGATGGGGAAGCGGATTGCCCCCCTTTCTCGTTCGATGATGAGATGAACGGGTTTAAGTTTCCAGAAGAGCAGATCCCCTGCTGGTCGGTATGGACAACCGACGAGACAAGGCAGGTGATAAAAGACAATATGCACAGGTCACCTTTATACAGCGGGGTGATCAAGGGGATAGGTCCCAGATACTGTCCTTCGATCGAAGACAAGTTTGCCAGGTTTGCGGATAAGGACAGACATCAGATCTTTGTCGAACCGATGGGTGAGATGACGTCTGAGATGTATCTGCAGGGATTCTCTACGAGCCTTCCGGAGGATGTACAGGTGAAGATGGTAAGATCCCTTCCGGGCCTTGCAGATGCCGTTATCCAGAGAAGTGCATATGCCATTGAATACGATCTGATAGATCCGACTACGTTAAGACCTACTTTGGAATCCAGGATCGTCGAAGGATTATTTTCAGCAGGTCAGATAAACGGATCTTCGGGATATGAGGAAGCGGCAGGTCAGGGGATCGTGGCAGGGATAAATGCTGCCAGGAAGGTCAAGGGGCTAAGTCCCGTCGTGATCAACAGGTCCCAGGGTTATATCGGCGTCCTTATAGATGACCTTGTTACCAAAGGAACTAACGAACCATACAGGATGATGACTTCAAGAGCAGAATACAGATTGTTCTTAAGACAGGACAATGCGGACAGCAGGCTGACACCAATCGGGCATGAGATCGGACTTATAGACGATGAGCGTTATGGCAGGTTCTTGGAGAAGATAAGAATGGCAGATGAGGAGAAGGAGCGCCTCAAGAATACCCACATTGGCCCTTCAGATGCTCTTGCTGCGATACTCGATGAACTGAATTCCCAGATGCCCAGGTCAGGGGTATCACTTGCTGATCTCATCAAGAGGCCGGGCATTACATATGATGCGCTCATGCCGGTGGATCCTGACAGGAAGCCTCTCCCGGAAGCTGTTAAGAAACTTGTTGAGACTGACCTGAAATACGAGGGTTACCTCAAACTTGAACTTGAGAAAATAGAGAAATTCAGTAAACTTGAATCTGTTATCATTCCGGAAGACATAGATTATTCGGACATCAAGGGACTGCGCATAGAAGCAACACAGAAACTCTCCTCGATGAGACCTGAGAATGTGGGCAGGGCATCGAGGATTTCAGGCGTATCTCCTGCTGACTGTGAAGTCCTCATGGTATACCTTGAACAGATGAGAAGACTTAGATGATGGTGAAGATATGACAGATAATGAAGACAGGACAATACATCCGAAGAGACTGACGAAGGCTGATATCGCGAGGATCAAGGCAAGCCTGCCCAAGATGATAGATCTGTCCGGACCGTCCGATAAGAAGGATTCCGAGATAGAGTTCGTTCTCGAGCAGAACAAGGACGAGATCTGTGTGCCCCTGTCCGGAGAGACGATCATGAGCTTCAGGAAATATGCGGAGATGCTCAAAGAGAAGAACAAGGTCATGAACCTTACCTCGATAACCGACGACGAAGGCATCGCGATGAAGCATTTCGTTGATTCACTGACTATCGCCCCGATCATTGAGAAGGAGAGAGATGCAAAGCAGAAGATGGGCATCACCCTGATCGATGTAGGGACAGGTGCGGGATTCCCCGGAATACCTCTTAAGATAAATGACCGTTCGATCAAGCTCACACTTCTTGATTCGCTGGCGAAGAGACTCAACTTCCTTAAGGATGTTGCAGCGGAGCTTGGCCTTGAGAAAGTGGATTTTGTCCATTCAAGGGCCGAGGATGCCGGCAGGGATCCCAAATACCGCGAGAAGTTCGACGTGGCGACGGCAAGAGCCGTTGCAAATCTTCCGGTGCTCTGCGAGTACTGCCTTCCTTTCGTGAAGAAGGGCGGTTGCTTTATCGCAATGAAGGGCAAGCTCGAAGAGGAACTTGAGTCCGGGAAGAAGGCGATCGCGCTTCTCGGAGGTGAGATCGAGGAAGTTAAGGAGTTTACGCTTCCCGGTACTGACATTAACAGGACCATCGTAGTCATAAGGAAAGTAAAGCAAACACCAAAAAGCTATCCGAGGCAGGCCGGAAAGCCCGCCAAGGATCCGATAATCTGACAGATATGGACCAGCTCGCAGCAGATAAGAGAGACTTCAGAAGCAAACTGGTCAGGATGGTGATACCGATCACTCTGCAGAACTTTATGTTCGCATTGCTGCCGGTATCTGATATCGTCATGCTCGGAACCATAGGCCAGGATTCCATGTCCTCGATATCCCTTGCAGGACAGTTCTTCTTCCTGTTCAATCTCTTCCTGTCAGCAGTCGTGCAGGGAACGAGCCTTTATGCCGCACAGCTCTGGGGTGACGGAGACAGGGATTCGATCGAGAAACTCTTCGGCATAGTCCTCCTTCTGACGATACCGGTTAACTTTGCTTTCTTCGGGATGGCGATGTTTGCCCCCGGACTTGTCATGCAGATGTACACTAATGAAGCTGCACTTATCGAAATAGGCATAGGGTATCTGAGGATAGTGTCATTCTCTTTCCTTGCAAACGGTCTTACCCAGGCTTTTGAGATCATCATGAAGAACTCCGGAATGGTCAGGACAACCGCTGTTATCAGCGGGATCATGGTATTCCTGAACATCCTGCTCAATGCAATCTTCATATACGGACTCTTCGGGATCACTCCAATGGAAGCAAACGGCGCTGCCCTCGGTACTTCACTGTCATGCGCAGTGGCATTCTTCATCATGCTCGTATGCTGGGGCAAGAGATGTGTCATCAGGCTGCGGGTCAGGTATATCATCCATCCGTCAGGAAAGGTGTTTAAGGTTTTCTTCAAATATGCCCTGCCGATCTTTGCAAATTCAATGAGCTGGGGCCTCGGATTCAACATGATCACGATCATCGTAGGCCACATGGGTTCAGATGTTGTCGCTGCAAATGCCGTCGTGGCAGTCGTTAAGGATCTGATATCCAGCTTCGGATGGGCGCTGTCTGCCGGCGGAAGCATAATCGTAGGAAATGAACTGGGCGCGGGCAATCTGGACAAGGCGAAAACATACGGTGCCAGGCTATGCAAGATAGCCATAGTGAGCGGCATCATAGCAGGCATCCTAGCCGTTGCCATGATCCCCGGAGTCTTGGTCGTCGTCGATCTGACGGATACGGCAGCTCATTATCTCATCTGGATGATGATCATGTGTGTCTACTACATTGTCGGGCGCAACATAAATACCATGACCATAGGCGGTATCTTCTCTGCCGGAGGTGACACGAAGTTCGGCATGTTCTGTGACGGGATAACCATGTGGCTGTTCATAGTCCCTCTGGGGGCTCTTGCCGCATTTGTATTTGAGCTTCCCGTACTGCTGGTTTACTTTATCCTGAACCTTGATGAGATGGTCAAGCTGCCGGTCGTGTATCATCATTATAAGAAATATAAATGGGTGCGTAAGATCGTCTGATCTGTCCCTTTGTACAAATTGACATACGGATTATTGGCCCGTAAAAGTCCAAATGAGACAGATTTGCGGTATAAAATTGAGTAATTTGTATAAAAAAGATTTTAATTTGTGTGTAAATCAAACAAAAAAACAAAATAACAGATACAAAAACCTCATTTTATTTTTGTCAACATTGTCATATGGAGAACATGAGACTCGTTTGTTACTATATGCGTAGGAAAAAGCCGACTTATCGGCGTTTTGGAGGTTTTATTATATGGCAAGTTTATCTTTCCAGCATGTTTACAAGAAGTATGACGGCGGCGTTATCGCTGTATCAGACTTCAATCTTGAAGTAGCGGACAAGGAGTTCGTTATCCTCGTTGGTCCTTCCGGATGCGGTAAGTCAACAACCCTGCGTATGCTCGCAGGTCTCGAAGATATCTCAGAGGGTGAGATCTACATCGACGATCGTCTCATCAACGACGTTCTCCCTAAGGACAGAGATATCGCGATGGTTTTCCAGAACTACGCTCTGTATCCTCACATGACAGTACGTGAGAACATGGCTTTCGCTCTTAAGCTCCGCAAGATGCCTAAGGCAGAGATCGACCGCCGTGTATCAGAAGCAGCTAAGATCCTCGAGATCGAGCATCTCCTCGAGAGGAAGCCTAAGGCTCTCTCCGGTGGTCAGAGACAGCGTGTTGCTCTTGGCCGTGCTATCGTCCGTGATCCTAAGGTATTCCTTATGGACGAGCCTCTCTCCAACTTGGATGCTAAGCTCCGTGTACAGATGCGTGTCGAGATCACAAAGCTCCACCACAGACTCAAGACAACATTCGTTTACGTTACACACGACCAGACAGAGGCTATGACAATGGGTACGCGTATCGTTGTTATGAAGGACGGATTCATCCAGCAGGTTGACTCTCCTACGGAACTTTACGATAACCCGATCAACACATTCGTTGCAGGATTCATCGGTATGCCTCCTATGAACTTCATCAATGCCGTTATCAATGTTGAGGGTACAGACGTATTCATCACATTCGAGAACGTTACTGTTAAGCTCCCTGAGCGTTATGCAGTTGAGGAAGTCATGGAGCGTGACGGTCAGGAAGTTATCTTCGGTGTACGTCCTGAGGCTATCACAGACGAAGCTACATTCGTTACAGATCACCCTGAGACAGCTTTCGAAGCAGACGTTGACGTCGTCGAGATGCTTGGTGCTGAGACATATCTCTATGTCACAGTTAACGGTTCGCTCCCTCTCACATGTAGAGTTGACCCTACAACATCACAGTCACAGGTTGGCATGGTCTGCGACCTCGCTATCGATACTAACCGTATCCACATCTTCGATAAGGATACAGAGCAGAGCATCATTTCCTGATAGCAGGATCCTTACTTATGTATCTACGGAGGTTGTCCCTGACGGGGCAACCTCTTTTTTGTGTTATAATCATCCTGGAGACTCTAATCAGATGAAGAACTTAAAGACAGCAGCAATCATACTGACCGCAGTAACCATGGTGAACATCGCTTTCACCGGCGTTAATGCTGCATCCGCTGCTGCGTTCAAGGCCAGGTGGGTCCAAAGGAACGGGAAGTGGTATCTCTACGACAAGAAGACCGGCGTCCTTCAGAAGGGCTGGAAGGAAGTGAAGGGGATACGCTATTATCTCGACAAGAAGACAGGTGCCATGAAGACCGGTTGGGCGCAGATAGGAAGCTATTGGTATTATTTCGATGATTCCGGCGCCATGCAGACCGGATGGCAGAAGATCAAGAAGAAGTGGTATTATCTCAAGTCTTCGGGGAAGATGGTTACAGGCTGGTATCAGACAGGCGGCAACTGGTATTACTTCAGCTCATCCGGCGCAAGGCAGAAGGGGTGGCTCAAGTCCGGAAAAAAGTGGTATTACCTTGACAAGAACGGAGTCATGGCAACCGGGCTTAAGTGGATAGGCAAGGATCTCTGCTACTTTAACAAGAGTACGGGTTCGTTGAGGTCAGGAGATAAGCCGGAAACTGATGATTCTCTGACCGTTCACATCAACATTCCCACGATCAGCCAGAACGACAAAGGTTATCCGCTCGGATGCGAGGGTGTGTCCCTGTATATGGCTTTAAGAGGCCTCGGGCATGCCAATAAATATGATATCGATCAGTTCATGGCGACGATGCCGAAGGGCGAGACGCCGTACGAAGGATACATGGGCGATCCCTCCAAGGGGCGCGGAGGAGTCAATGAAGGCAAGAGGACATCGATCTATCCGGAACCCCTGACTAAGTGGGCGGCAGGCTTTGCTTCTGCTTCCAATCTGACTGATGCCCCGGTGGAGACCTTGATAGAGGAAATCAAAGCAGGTCATGTCGTATTGCTGTATGCGACGAGCGGATGGAATGCGCCATCTTGGGAGGTCTATCCCTGGAGCATTACGGAGAAGGGTGAGGTTACGAATAACCACTGTGTATGTGTCGTTGGAGTTTATGAAGACGGTTCTATCCTTATCAATGACTGCGGCTACCATCTGGGAGAATACAAAGTATCAGCGAAGAAATTCAAGTCGATATATGAAGCCAGAGGCTTTGCCGTATCTGTTTATTAATAGCTTTATTTGACTTTTTCATTATAAAATCACGCGTTTTCTTGCGTCTTTTGAGTTAAAATTATATTATCTTAAGGTACGATCATGTCAATCGGTCAGTTTTTTGAGGTGAATTATGGAAGAATTGAAGAAACTTATGCGTCAGGCGAAGGAAATCTTGCCTTACAGTGCCGGTGTTATCGATCTCTCCGGCAAGGTCATCGCAGCTACTGAAGATGATGTTGTTGACACGACGGATTCTTCTGTAAGAGCCGTGCTTACATCAGGCGATATGTTTGCGGGAACAGCTGACAAGATCTACTACAAGATCCTCATCGGCGAACAGGCAAAGTATGTCGTTTACGTGCAGAGCAATGATCCTGATTCCAAAGTCTCACTTCAGCTTCTTTCCGAATGGATCAAGACATCACTCAAGGATAAGGGAACGGATGCAGATAAGATCGTATTCATCCGCAATGTCCTTCTTGACAATGAGATCAGGGAAGAGATCCCGATGACTGCAAGGGAGTTCAAGATCGACTGCAAGATCCCCAGACTTGTCATGGTAGTCAGAACAACGGCTGACAAGGGATCTGATGCGCTTGAGATACTTCAGAACTTCTATACTGATGAAGAGGTTGCCAATGTCATCGCGATGGATGAGGCAACTTCGATCGTAATAGTTAATGCACAGGAAGCTTATGAGAGTGAAGATTCCCGTGACGTATTCATCGAGAATGTGTCACAGTCTCTGTTTACCTGCCTTAATTCGGAAGGATGTGAAGCCAATATCGCAGTAGGTTCTCTCGTAAGGACATTCCAGGAGATAAGCAAGTCATACAGCGATGCGATGACGGCTCTTAAGGTATCCAAGATCTTTGCGAGCGACAATCACATATCCAGATACGATAAGCTCGGATTGGGAAGACTGATCTATCAGCTCCCGAGGAGCCTTTGCGAGATGTTCATTGAGGAAGTATTCCCGGATGAGGCATATAAGCAGCTTGACGAAGAGACGAAGATGACGATCGAGACTTTCTTCGATAACGACCTTAACGGTTCAGAGACAAGCCGCGAACTGTTCGTTCACAGGAATACGCTCGTATACAGACTTGAGAAGGTAAAGCTCAAGACAGGACTTGATCTTAGATTGTTCGAGGATGCCGTCCTGTTCAAGATGGCGACCATGGTAAGGACGTATATTGATTATCTCGATGCCAGCAACGACAGGATGATAAGATAAGAGATGATCAGATACATTAATGTAAAGAAGACCTATAGATCCGGTGTTGAAGCTCTCAAAGGAGTAAGCTTTGAGATAGACACCGGAGAATTTGTTTTCGTTATCGGAAAGTCGGGCTCCGGCAAGTCGACCCTGCTCAAGTGCATAACGAAGGAAGAGGATCCCACTGAAGGCAAGGTCACGATAGACAATTTTGATATTACGCATATGTCGAGGGCTCTCATTCCGGTACTTCGTCGTAACATCGGCATGATCTACCAGGATTTCAGGCTCATCGAATCCAAGACCGTTGAAGAGAACATCGCTTTCGTCGGTGAGGTCGTCGGTATCCCGCATAAGAATCTGAAGCAGACCGTAAGGCTCGTGCTTAACATCGTAGGGCTTAAGGACAAGGCTGATACATATCCGCAGGAACTGTCCGGCGGTGAGCAGCAGAGAGTTGCGATTGCCAGGGCTATGGTCAACAATCCCAAGATCATAGTAGCAGACGAGCCTACGGGCAACCTTGATCCTGAGACGAGTGAGAGCATCATGGCGCTTCTCCTGGATATCAACAGAAGCGGCACGACAGTTGTAGTATGTACACACGACAGCAATATGGTCGACAGGATGAAGAAGCGCGTTATCGAAGTGGATGATGGCAGGATCATCAGGGATGATTATGCGAGCGGATATACACATGAAGAGGAATCAAGGCCTGAGCCGATAACACACAGGGAGCTTATTGAAGCAGGTATCGATATGCCTGCCGGACCCACATACGGGGATGACCCGTCTTTTGATTCCGACAGGGATTACAGTGATGATTATGACGATGACGGTGCAAGACAGATAAGCGATCCGGTTCTGACATTCGGTGAGACTAAAAGCATACCTGATGCAGATGACAGTTTTGTTTTCGGAGATGCTGATAAAGCTGACAGTTCGGAGGATGAGAGCAAGTGAGCGTAAGAGCCTTTTTTAATTCGATCAAAGAAGGATTTGTGGGTATCATCAGACACCCGCTCGTTACGGTCGCTTCTGTATCGACCATTCTCCTGATGCTTGTCGTGATGAGTGCATTCTTCATTTTCGCGACGAATGCGCGGAATATGATGCGCAAGCTTGGACAGAAGCCGCCTATTGAAGTGTACATGACACTTAACTGTGAACAGGAACAGCTTGATACACTGTCTGAAGTGCTGAGCCAGGACTCAAGGATCCTCAAATGGGAGATGAACTCCCCCGAACAGAATTACAATACATTTAAGGAGAACCTTGGTGATAAGGCGTCGCTTCTTGACGACGTTGATTACAAAGAGATACTGCCTTATACATTCAGCATACAGCTTAATGATCCCGGTGATGCGCAGGATGTCATCAACAATATCCAGCTCTATGGAGGGATCAATAAGATTGATCAGGAATCCAACGTCATGTCATTCCTGACAAAGGCAACCAATATAGTCAATGTGGCAACCCTGGCATCTTTTGTCGTGTTGTTCGTGATATCGCTCTTCATCATCTCGAACATGGTAAGGATATCGGTCTATTCACGTTCTTCCGAGATCGAGATCATGAAGTTCGTCGGTGCGACAAACAACTACATAAGGATGCCGTATGTTACTGAAGGAGCAATAGTAGGTCTTCTGAGTGCTCTGATCGCATGGGGGATAACGGTGATCGCATATAATGCCATTTATGATAAGATGATGGGTTCGATCGATCCTTCCAGTTTCTATGCGTTATTGTCAACTAAGAGCCTTATGTGGACACTGCTTGTCATGTCTGTTGTTTTCGGAGTCTTTATCGGTTCGGTAGGAAGCGGAATATCAGTCAGAAAGTATATCAAGGTGTGATCATGGTAAACAGGAAAGCGATAGTAAAAAAGATATTTGCAGCAGCATTGTCAGTGACTCTCGTATTCACGGGCACTATGTCTACTCTGTCACGTGCCGTAAGCTATGAGAATGAGTATCTAAGCAGCATAAACCTGCTCGGCAGGGTCACAAGGAATGACATCGAGAAAGCAAAGCGCGAGCGTGACTACGCGAGGAAACAGGCTCAGCGGGCAAAGACGCGCATAAGCGATCTTAACAAAAAGAAATCTTCACTGCAGGGTGATCTTAAGGATCTGAGCCTTCTGTCATATGAGCAGAAAGTCCAGTATGAGACGATATCAGGTCAGCTCCAGTCTGCACTCGATGCAAAGGCTGAAGCCCTCGACAGGTTCATCGCCGCACAGGAGAACCTGACAAAGAGAAAGACCCAGTTTGAGGAGAGGGTCAAGGCAATGTTCGAATTCCAGAACAAGTCCACTCTGGAACTGATGCTCGAATCAGACAGCATTGCAGGGTTCTTCACAAATCTCGAACTGATGTCTCTCATTGCCGATGCCGACAGCCAGGTGTTGGATGATCTTCAGATTGCACTTGATGATGCACAGCTGACAGCAGATTCCGCGATGGATGAAGCAAGCGAGATGCAGGAGATCGCCGATGCCAAGCAGAAGGAACTCAATGAACTTGAGAGCCGTATCGGCGTTACTACCAAAGCCCTTGATAACGTCAGCACGCAGATCACTTCCGAGGAGAAGCTCCTCGATGAGCTTAACGGCGAGTCAGACAAGATCAGCCAGAAAGTAAAGGAACTCGAGAAAGAGTACTACAAGCAGAATTATACGCCCCCTTCAAACAACGGCGGAAATAATAACAGCGGCAACAGTGGAAGCAGCAGCGGCAGCAGCGGCAGAACGAGCGGCGGCGGATCAACAAAGACCGTATCGGGCGTGACTTTCTCCTGGCCTACTGCAAGTCATAAGGTAACAAGTTCATATGGCTACAGGATCCACCCCATCTCCCACGTTAAGAAGTTCCATAAAGGGATCGACATCGGTGGGGTTGGATATGGCGGAACGATAGCAGCCACGGCATCAGGCAGGGTCATCCTTGTCAACCTTCCCGTTCCCGGACGCAATACCGGCGGATCAGGTTACGGTAATTACTGCATAATCGATCACGGCAACGGCATAACTTCTCTTTATGCTCACTGCCGCAACATATTTGTTAAGAAGGGCCAGACCGTATCAAGAGGCCAGAAGATTGCTGAATGCGGAAGCACCGGCGGTTCCACGGGTCCTCACCTCCATTTCGAGATAAGGGTCAATGGCAACACCAGGAATCCCAGGAACTATCTGCCCTGACCGTAACTGACATGTTTGATACTTTTTACGATGTTTTGGCGGCCAGATACGATACGCTGCAGTCTGATATGGATTGCGGCAGGTGGGCTGATTTCCTTGAGGAGATCATTAATGATCTCTGTACGACCTGTTCCGGAACGAAGAGCATCATAGACCTTGGATGCGGTACCGGTTCAGTTGACGTGCTCCTCTCTTCGAAAGGATTCGACGTTACCGGCGTTGATAATGCTGAAGCGATGCTCGAGATCGCTTCAGGCAAGGATGAAGAGGGGAAGATCACCTGGCTTCTGCACGATATAACCGATTTCGAGCCGGATGGGAAGACGGACTGTTTCCTGTCGCTTCTCGATACCATGGACCATATCATGGATAAGGAGAAGATCACCGGTATATTCAGGAGTGTGTCAGATCACCTACTGCCGGGCGGAGTGTTCATATTTGATGTGATAACGGAGAAGCACCTGGCCCGGACTTTGGGTGAAAATGTATTCTATCAGGATTATGAGGATTTTCTTCTGCTGTGGATCAACCACTACGACAGCAGGGAGAAGGTGAATACAGCGGAACTCACCTTTTTTGAGGTGGATGAGGAAGGAAAGTATGACAGATATGACGGGGATCTCGTAGAGAGGTTCTACCCGGAAGATGATCTGATCATCATGGCTTCTTCCATGGGACTTGTCCATAAGGCAACTTATGGGGAACTGAAGAGGGCTGCGCCTTCTGAAGATGAAGAGAGGATCTTTCTCGTATTTGCAAAGGAATGATATGACGGACCCGTATTATGTAAAAGGTATTCCTGAAGATGTTGCTTCGGATCATTTTGTCAAAGCTTCAGCACTCGGAGGCTTTGTCAAGGCGTGCGCGGTCAGGTCAACCGGCATCGTAAGGGATGCGATGAGATATCACAACACGTCGCCTTCCGTTACGGCTGCGCTGGGACGGTTCATGACCGGAAGCCTCCTGATATCCGAAAACATGAAGAATGAGACCGATACCCAGACAACCATCATAAAGTGCTCAGGTCCCATAGGGGGGATGACATGCGTTTGTGATTCTTCCTTCAACTGCAGGGCTTACCCCGTTAACAGCGTTATCGAAGGCGATGAACAGATCAATGTCAAAGGAGCCGTGGGGCAGGGGACCCTTACCGTGGTCAGGGATATCGGACTGCGAGAACCATATGGCGGACAGGTCGAACTCAAGACAGGCGGTATAGGTGAGGATTTCACGTATTATCTCATGGCTTCGGAACAGACTCCTTCCATCGTTGCGCTGGGTGTGCTCATCGAAGACGGCACTGTCAGGCATGCGGGAGGAATGATGGTACAGCTCATGCCGGGTTATGGTGATAAGGAGACAGATTATCTAGAGAAGAGGATCCAGGGGTTCCCGGATTTTACATACTTCCTGGACGAGGGATTCACACCTGCCCAGATTCTGGATCTGTTCCTTGGAGACCCTGATATCAAGTATCTTGAGGGTGCGCCGGCAGCATTCAGATGCACATGCAGCAAAGAGAAGATGTCCTCGGGGCTCATCACGCTCGGGTCAGCTGAATTGCTGTCGATGGCAGAAGATAAGAAGGGGATAGATACCGAGTGCAGATTCTGCAACAGCAAATACCATTTTACCCCTGAAGAACTCAGTAAATTGGCGGTTGAAGCCCGATGATACGCCAATAAGGGTGTAAAATTCGACTTTTTTCCTTTTTTTCCTTGCCAATCTGACTGCACCGTAGTAGAATTGCCCTTGCGCGGTTTGCCCGGGCTGGGTTTTCCGCGAAGCTTAGATGATGGAGATTGCTTAGACTTCGGCTCTGCGTCCGCAGTTTACAGGGAACTTCATCGGAGCAAGTCGGGACAGTAAGATGATTCCCGGCGATCTCGGCGAAGGTGACGGCTTTCTATATAGCTTCTAATCTTCCCGGTGGTAGCCAAAGTGCTGCTTCTGAAGCAGTAACTGGATAGCCGGGTTTTTGAATGGGACAGTATGGAACGCCCGAGACGGTTGAGAATAAAATGCAGAATATTTTGGAGGAAAACAAATGGCAACACAGAAAATCAGAATCAAGTTCAGAGCTTATGAGCATGAACTTCTTGATCAGACAGTAGCAGGCGTTGTTGACACACTTCAGCGTACAGGTGCCAGCTACTCAGGTCCTATCCCGCTTCCCACAGAGAAGGAGATAGTAACGATCCTTCGTTCACCCCATAAGTACAAGGATTCACGTGAACAGTTCGAGCAGAGAACACACAAGAGGATCATTGATGTTTTCACACCGTCCGCTAAGACAATGGACGACTTGAAGAAGCTTGACGTGCCCGCAGGCGTTTCTGTAGAGATCGACGCGAAGCTCTAAGATGCCGAAGGCTTTATTCGGGCAGGAGAGGCCAAGACTGCTGCCCGAGGTCACGTTCGCAGAAGATGCGAACCAATAACCTGATAAGGAGGAATACAAGATGAAATTCATTATTGGCAAGAAGTCCGGAATGACTCAGCTGTTCGATGAGAACGGTAATGCGATCCCGGCAACCGTCATTGAAGTAGAGCCCATGTATGTGCTCCAGAACAAGACGGAAGAGACAGACGGCTACAACGCTGTCAAAGTTGCATCCGGAAGCATCCGCGAGAAGCTGGTCAACAAGCCGGATAAGGGTCAGTTCAAGAAGGCTGACGTAGAGGTAAAGAGATACATCCGTGAGTTTGAGGCGGATGAGGAATATGCTCTTGGACAGGAGATCAAGGTATCTGACATGTTCGCAGTAGGTGATCATGTTGATGTTTCCGGTGTATCCAAGGGTAAGGGATTCCAGGGCAACACAAAGCGTCATGGTCAGAAGGGTGGTCCTTCAGGTCATGGTTCCATGTACCACAGAAGAGTCGGTTCAATGGGCGCTAACTCAACACCTGCACGTGTTATGCCGGGTAAGAAGATGCCTGGTCACATGGGTGCTGTTAACTGCACTGTTCAGAATCTCAGCGTAGTAATGGTAGATGGCGACAGAGGAATCCTTGTCCTCAGAGGTGCGGTACCCGGCCCCAAGGGCGGTATGGTCACCGTTAAGACATCTGTTAAGGCTAAGTAAGGCGGGAGGACTAAATAATGGCTAAAATTGATATTTACAATCTCAGCGGTGCCGTTACAGGTTCTATCGAGCTTTCTGACGATATCTTCGCGATCACTCCCAATAAGGGTGCAATGGCTATCGTTATCAGGAATCAGCTCGCTAACCGCAGACAGGGCACACAGAGCACAAAGACAAGAAGCGAAGTAAGAGGCGGCGGTAAGCGTCCCTGGAGACAGAAGGGTACAGGTCGTGCCCGTCACGGTTCCGACAGATCAGCACAGTATGTTGGCGGCGGAATCATCTTTGGCCCCAAGCCGAGATCTTACAACTACACAGTTCCCAAGAAGATCAAGAGACTTGCTATGAAGTCTGCTCTCTCAACAAAGGTTGCTGAAGGCAAGCTCATCGTAGTAGAGGATATGAATCTTGATGCTGCAAAGACAAAAGTAATGGCTAAGGCTCTTACAGATCTTAAGGCAGATTCAGCTCTTATCGTTTTCGAGGACAAGAATGTTAACGCAGAGCTTTCAGCAAGGAATATCCCTGATACAAAGACAGCTCTTGTTAATACGATCAATGTATTCGACATTTTGAAGTATGACAGCCTTGTAGTAACAAAGGCTGCAGCAGAGAAGATTCAGGAGGTGTACGTATGAAGGCACCACAGGATGTAATTTTGACCCCTGTAATCACCGAGAAGTCTGCCGGCGTTATCGACGAAGGCAAGTACACTTTCAAGGTTGCTCCCAACGCAAACAAGACTGAGATCAAGAATGCAGTTGAGAAGCTTTTCGGTGTTAAGGTAACCGGCGTAAACATTGCAAACTACGACGGTAAGGTAAAGAGACAGCGTTATACACTCGGTAGAACAGCTTCCTTCAAGAAGGCGGTCGTAACGATCGACACAGAGGGCAAGGATGTTACATATCTTGGTAAGGGCGGCAAGACTGTAAAGGCTTCCGGCAAGTACAAGACATCTATCGATGAGTTCGGCTTTGGTCAGTAAGTCAGATAAGGAGTGAATAAAAATGGCAGTAAAATCATTTAATCCTACTTCTCCGGCAGTCAGACAGATGGCAGTAGCGGACTATTCCGTACTTACTAAGAAAGAGCCCGAGAAGAGCCTTCTTGTAACAAAGAAGAACAATGCAGGCCGTAATTCATATGGCCGTATCACAGTCCGTCACCAGGGTGGCGGAAACCGCCAGAAGATCCGTGTGATCGACTGGAAGAGAACAAAGGACAATATTCCTGCAACAGTTAAGAGCCTGGAATACGATCCTAACAGAACAGCATTTATCGCCCTCATCCAGTATGTTGACGGTACAAAGAGCTACATCCTTGCACCTAACGGCCTCAAGGTCGGCGACAAGGTTGAGTCCGGCGAGAACGCAGATATCATCAAGGGTAACGTACTTCCCATCTCTTCCATCCCCGTAGGTACTATCGTATCCTGCATCGAGCTCAAGCCCGGCAAGGGAGCGCAGATGGTAAGAACAGCAGGCGCAGGCGCTCAGCTCATGGCTAAGGAAGGTGCTTACGCTCAGGTACGTCTTCCTTCCGGTGAGGTCCGTATGGTATCAGTCAAGTGCCGCGCGATGATCGGTGAGATCGGAAACGCTGAGCACGAGAACGTTAAGCTCGGTAAGGCAGGTAAGTCACGTCACAAGGGTGTAAGACCTTCTGTCCGTGGTGTTGTCATGAACCCGAACGATCACCCTCATGGTGGTGGTGAAGGTAAGTCACCTATCGGTCTTCCCGGTCCTGTTACACCTTGGGGTGTTCCTACTCTCGGTAAGAAGACCAGAAATAAGAAGAAGCAGTCCGGCAAGTACATTGTCAGAGGCAGAAAGGGTTAAGGAGGCATAGCAAATGAGCAGATCTACTAAAAAAGGCTATTTTGTACAGGACAGCCTTATGAAGAAAATCACTGCAATGAATGATGCAGGCGAGAAGAAGATCGTACAGACATGGTCTCGTGCTTCCACGATCTTCCCTGAGTTTGTCGGACATACTATTGCAGTACATGACGGACGCAAGCATGTTCCCGTTTACATCACTGAGGAAATGGTTGGTCACAAGCTTGGCGAGTTCGCTCCTACACGTAAGTTCGGCGGACATGTCGGCGAGAAGAGTGCCGGCGGACGCTGATAAGGAGGGACGATCAAAGTGGAAAAGATTATTTTAAGCAGAGAGAATATTGAGAGCAACAGAGAGGCCATCATCGAGGCCTACAAGGCTCCTCAAAAGAGAAGCAATAAGCTTCCCATCCCTACAAAGAAGCAGAAGAAGCTTCTCGGCATGGGCAAGGATCAGGGTATTGCTACAGCAAAGTACATCAGGATCACACCCCGTAAGATGAAGATCGTTGCAGATCTCATCAAGGGACAGTCGATCGACGACGCTTATGCGATCCTCATGTATACACCCAAGGCTGCTTCTCCCGTACTCACAAAGGTTTTGAAGTCAGCAGAAGCTAATGCTGTAAATAACAACGGATTGAACAGAGCGAACCTCTATGTTGCAGATGCTTATGCAAATCCGGGTCCGATCATCAAGCGTTTTATCCCCAGGGCCAGGGGTTCAGCAAACAGGATCAACAAGAGAACAAGCCATGTAACAATTGTTCTCAAGGAAAGAGTATAAGGAGGATATAGCATGGGTCAGAAAGTTAACCCCCATGGTTTGAGAGTCGGCGTTATCAAGGACTGGAATGCCCGTTGGTATGCAGACAAGAAGACATTCGGTGATTATCTTGTTGAAGACAGAAAGATCAGACAGTTCGTATTGAAGAAGGCTGATGACATCGTTAAGGCTAACAGCAAGAATTCCAAGAAGCCCATCGATGAAGCAAGAACAAATGTTGCAGGTATCTCTGATATCGTCATCGAGCGTAAGGACAGCGACAATATCAAACTCATCATCAGAACAGGAAGCCCTGCTCTGGTCATCGGTTCAAAGGGTGCGAGCCTCTCACAGCTCCGTGATGCACTCAAGAAGAAGTTCGGTAAGGATTTCAACGTTGACGTTGAAGATATCAAGAACCGCGATGCAAATGCTACACTCGTTGCACAGAACATCGCTGCACAGCTTGAGAACCGTGTCTCTTTCCGCAGAGCTATGAAGAGAGCAATGTCACAGGCTATGAAGCAGGACATCAAGGGTATCAAGACAATGTGCTCCGGTCGTCTCGGCGGTGCTGAGATCGCAAGATCAGAGACATATCACGAGGGTACTATCCCTCTTCAGACACTTCGTGCTGACATCGACTATGGTTTTGCTGAGGCAAACACAACATATGGTCGTATCGGTGTAAAGGTTTGGATCTACAATGGTGAGATCATTCCTGAGAAGAAGACCAATACGGAAGGAGGAGAAGCTTAATGTTACTTCCTAAGAGAACAAAGTACAGAAAGCAGCAGCGTGGCCGCATGAAGGGCAAAGCTTCCCGTGGTAACTACGTATCATACGGTGAGTTTGGTCTTATGGCTACAGAGCCTTGCTGGATCAAGTCAAACCAGATCGAGGCAGCCCGTATTGCGATCAACAGATATGTAAAGCGTGGCGGTAAGGTATGGATCAAGATCTTCCCTGATAAGCCTGTTTCCAAGAAGCCTGCTCAGGTCCGAATGGGTTCAGGTAAGGCTGCAAATGAGTACTGGTGTGCAGTAGTTAAGCCCGGAAGAGTACTTTTCGAGATCGCCGGCGTTACAGAAGAACAGGCTAGAGAGGCAATGAGACTCGCAGGTCACAAGCTTCCCTGCAAGACAAAATTCGTAGTAAGAGAGAAGGAGGATGTGGTAAATGAAGGTTGAAGAAATTCGCGCTAAGTCAAACGAAGAGCTCGCTGCAGAACTCACATCCCTCAAGGAAGAGCTTTTTAAGCTTCGTTTCCAGCACTCTACAAACCAGCTCGATAATCCTGCACAGATCGCATTTGTTAAGAAGGATATCGCAAGAGTTATGACAGTTATCCGTGAGCGTGAGCTTACGGCAGCAAAGTAAGGGGGATAAAGCAACATGGCAGAAAGAAACCTCAGAAAGACAAGAGTGGGTATTGTTACATCAGATAAGATGGACAAGACGATCGTTGTTTCTGTTTCAGAGCACGTAAAGCACCCCCTCTACGGAAAGATCATGAAGAGAACCTACAAGCTCAAGGCACACGATGAGAACAACGAGTGCCGCACAGGTGATAAGGTTCAGGTAATGGAGACAAGACCTCTGTCCAAGGACAAGAGATGGAGACTTGTACAGATCGTTGAGAAAGCCAAGTAATGCAGGCTAAAGGAGGATATATCAGATGATTCAGGTTGAATCCAGACTTAGATCTGCCGACAACACAGGCGCTAAGGAGCTTGCCTGCATTAAGGTGCTCGGCGGATCCTGGCGTAAATATGCTAACATCGGCGATGTTATCGTTTGCTCTGTAAAGACAGCCGCTCCCGGCGGAATGGTCAAGAAGGGCGATGTTGTCAGAGCAGTTGTTGTACGCACAAAGAAAGGCGTCAGAAGAGCAGACGGTTCTTACATCAAGTTTGATGAGAACGCTGCAGTAATAATCAAAGATGACAAGAACCCCCGTGGTACTCGTATCTTTGGCCCAATCGCGAGAGAGCTCAGAGATAAGGACTATATGAAGATCTTATCCCTCGCTCCGGAAGTTCTGTAAGGAGGTATGACGAATGGCTAAGAAGATCCACATTAAGAAAGATGACCAGGTCGTTGTTATTTCCGGCAAGGACAAGGGCAAGACAGGTAAGGTTCTCATGGTAGATCCTGAGAGAGGTAGAGTTTATGTTGAAGGCGTAAACATCGTTAAGAGACACCAGAAGGCAAGAACACAGACTTCTCCTTCCGGAATCATCGAGAGAGAAGGCTCCATCGATGCTTCAAACGTAATGCTCGTAGATCCTAAGACAGGCGAAGCCACAAGGATCGGTTACAAGGTAAACGAGGACGGATCAAAGGACCGTATCGCAAAGAAGTCCGGCGAAGTTCTCAACACAGTCAAGAAAGCTAAGGGGGAGTAAGTAGATGTCCAGATTGAAAGAGAAATACACATCTGAAGTCGCACCGGCTTTGGCTGAACAGTTCAAGTACGATTCAGTAATGCAGATCCCTAAGATCGAGAAGATCGTTCTTAACATGGGATTGGGTGAGGTTAAGGATAACCCTAAGGCACTTGATAACGCAATGCGTGATATGGGCATCATCGCAGGACAGAAGCCTATTGCAACAGTTGCAACAAAGTCTGTCGCTGCTTTCAAGCTCAGAGACGGTATGAAGATCGGTTGTAAGGTAACGCTCCGTGGAGAGAATATGTACTATTTCCTCGACAAGCTTATCAGCATCGCTCTTCCCCGTGTACGTGACTTCCGTGGTATTAATCCTAATTCCTTCGACGGTCATGGTAACTATGCTATGGGTATCAAGGAGCAGCTTATGTTCCCTGAGATCGAGTACGATAAGATCGACAAGATCCGCGGCATGGATATTATCATCGTAACAACAGCTAAGACAGACGAAGAGGCTTATGAGCTTCTCAAGTTAATCGGAATGCCTTTCCGTAAATAATGGAGGAATAATTAAATGGCTAAGAAGTCAATGATTAATAAATCACAGAGGACTCCTAAGTTTTCTACGCAGCAGCACAACCGTTGCAAGATCTGCGGAAGACCCCACGCATACATCCGTAAGTATGGTGTTTGCCGTCTTTGCTTCCGTGATCTGGCATACAAGGGAGAGATCCCCGGTGTCAAGAAGGCAAGCTGGTAAGTCGATAAGGATAGGAGGAAATAATAATGCAGATTACAGATGCAATTGCAGATATGCTTACGAGAATCCGTAATGCAGGTAATGCAGGTCACCCCACAGTAGAGGTTCCTGCATCCAACCTTAAGAAGGCTATCGCTCAGATCCTTTTGGACGAGGGTTACATCGCAGGCTTTGATGTTGTTGAGGACAACAAGCAGGGTATGATCAATGTTACTCTGAAGTACTCCGGCAAGAAGCACGTTATCTCCGGTATCAAGAGGATCAGTAAGCCCGGTCTCCGTGCTTATGCTGACAAGGATAATCTTCCCAACGTTCTGGGCGGTCTCGGTATCGCCATCATCTCCACATCAAAGGGAGTCATGACAGACAAGAACGCAAGGAAGCTTGGTGTAGGCGGAGAAGTTCTCGCATACGTATGGTAATAATAGGCGGTCACTACTGTCTATAAATACACTCTGAAAAGCGCTATGCGCACGGCGGACATACCGGCGCAGCACGGCGCACAATCTAAAGAGCAGGAGGAAATTTTTTATGTCAAGAATTGGTAGAAAACCGATCACGATTCCTGCAGGCGTTGATGTAAAGATCGACGGACAGCACGTTACTGTTAAGGGTGCAAAAGAGACATTGGAGCTCGATGTACATCCTGACATGACAGTAAAGCTGGATGCAGGCGTTATCACGGTTGAGAGACCTTCAGATGAGAAGCAGCACAGAGCTCTCCATGGTCTCACAAGAGCATTGATCAACAACATGGTCGTTGGTGTATCCGAGGGCTTCTCCAAGGAACTCCAGATCAATGGTGTAGGTTACAAGGCTACAAAGCAGGGTAACAAGGTTGTATTCAACCTCGGTTATTCACACCCCATCGAGATCGTTGAGCCCAAGGGTATCACTCTTGAGGTTCCTTCTCAGGACAAGGTTATCGTCAAGGGTGCTGACAAGCAGCTCGTTGGCGAGACAGCAGCAAAGATCCGTTCGTTCAGAATTCCTGATGTTTATAAGGGCAAGGGTATCAAGTATGCCGATGAGCACCTTATCATCAAGGAAGGTAAGACCGGAGCTAAGAAGTAAGGTAAGGGGGTAAATATCATATGATTAACAAGATCGACAAGAACGAGATCCGTAAGAGAAAGCACGTTCGTGTAAGAAAGAAGATTTCAGGAACGACCGAGTGCCCCCGTCTCTGTGTATACAGAAGCAATGCTCACATATATGCTCAGGTTATAGACGATGTAACAGGTAAGACAATTGCCAGTGCTTCTTCACTTGATAAGGACGTTAAGTCTTCTGTCAGCAATTGTGGAAACATCGAGACAGCAAAGCTCGTAGGCAAGCTCATCGCAGAGCGCGCACAGGCTAAGGAGATCAAGGAAGTTGTCTTTGACCGTGGCGGATATCTGTATCACGGAAGAGTAGCAGCTTTGGCTGAGGCGGCAAGAGAAGCCGGACTCGCATTCTAAGCGGAAGGAGTAAATTAAATGGCATTTGATTCTAAGAATAATTATTCCAGAGAGAGAGACGGCGAGTTTGAAGAGAGAGTTCTTCACATCGGTCGTGTTTCCAAGACCGTTAAGGGTGGTAAGAATATGCGTTTTGCTGCTCTGGTTATCGTTGGAGACCGTAATGGTCACATCGGTAAGGGTATCGGAAAGGCTGCTGAGGTTCCCGAGGCTATCCGCAAGGGAATCGAGGAAGCAAAAAAGAACATTGTTGAGGTTACGATCCTTAACGGAACGATCCCTCACGAGACACTCGGTCTCTTCAGCGCTTCAAAGATCGTTATGAAGCCCGCTGCATCCGGTACCGGTGTCATCGCAGGTGGTCCTGTCCGTTCAGTATGTGAGCTTGCAGGTATCAAGGATATCCGTACAAAGTCCATCGGTTCAAATAACCCTAACAACATGGTTAACGCTACGATCGAAGGTCTTAAGAGCCTTAAGTCAGCTGAAGAGGTTGCAAGACTTCGCGGCAAGACTGTAGAAGAGATAGGCTGATAAGGGGGTGTAATAATGGCAAATTTGAAGATTACACTCGTTAAGAGTACAAACAAAGCTCAGAAGAAGCCTAAGGCTACTGTTGCAGCACTCGGTCTCAAGAAGATCGGTCAGACAGTAGAGCAGCCTGACAACGAAGCGATTCGCGGCATGATCAAAGCAGCTGTGAACTACGTTTCTGTTGAAGAAGTTTGATGGAGGTACAGTTTAATGAAGCTCAATGAAATGACTTCAAGCGGAAATAAGACAGCATTCCGCAAGGGCCGTGGTGTTGCTACCGGCAACGGTAAGACATCAGGTCGTGGACACAAGGGTCAGAAGGCTCGTTCCGGCGGCGGAGTCCGTCCCGGATTCGAAGGTGGCCAGATGCCTCTTTACAGACGTTTGCCTAAGCGTGGTTTCAACAACAAGCGTTTTGCACCTGCTTACATCGAAGTAAACGTATCTGATCTTGAGAAGCTCGAGAATGGCGCAGAAGTAACAGCTCAGTCACTTGCTGAGGCCGGCATCATCACTCTTCCCAAGGTTAACGACGGTATCAAGATCCTCGGCAACGGAGATCTGACAAAGAAGCTCGATGTAAAGGCAAAGAAGTTCACTCAGTCTGCTAAAGAGAAGATTGAGAAAGCCGGAGGAACTGCACAGGAGGTATAAGGTATGAGAGGTATTTTTGATACCGCAGTAAACGCTTTTCGCGTTGAAAGCATACGTAAAAGATTGCTTTATACCTTTGTAATGCTTGGCATATTCATGTTGGGCGGACTCGTGCCGATGCCCGGTCTTGACGGTGAGAAGTTTACCGAACTTGTCAGGAACTGGGGTCAGCTGGGTTCCATCATGGACTTCGTGTCAGGTGGCGGTCTGTACCGTGCAACGATCTTTGCAATGGGTATCTCACCCTACATCAATGCATCGATCATTATCCAGTTGCTGCAAGTTGTAATCCCTGCTTTGGATGACATGTCCAAAGAAGGTGAGGCAGGAAGAAAGAAGATCACTAAGATCACAAGATACTCAGCTATCGGACTCGCACTCGTACAGGCTTGTCTGTTCTGCTACTCAACAAGATCTGCAATGCTTCTCACTCTTCCTGTATGGCTCAATGCGATCATCGTAGTCCTGTCATTTACTGCAGGTACGTGTATCGTAGTCTGGCTCGGTGAGAAGATCAACGATAAGGGTATCGGAAATGGTGTATCACTCATCATCTTCGCCGGTATCGTAACAAGACTTCCCGATATGGCCAAGACTCTTTACAGCAAGAGCGTTGACGTTGCAACAAGTTTTGATAACCAGGCAGTAGGCATCATCCTCGGTATCCTCCTGTTCGTCGGAGTAACACTTATCTCTATCGCGATAATCGTGTTCGTTCTCTATGTACAGAATGCTGAGAGAAGGCTTACGGTACAGTATTCAAAGAAAGTAATCGGAAGATCACAGCGTGGCGGTAACAAGGACTACATTCCTTTGAAGGTTAACCAGTCAGGTGTTATGCCTGTAATCTTCGCAATGAGTATCCTTGCAGTGCCCTCTATGATCGTCACATTCTTCTTCAGGAACAGCGAGAACAGCTTTGTTAAGTGGATAGCCAACAGCTTCACAGGCAGTGCTTACTACTATGTGATCTACTTTATCCTCATCATCGCGTTCACGTTCTTCTATTCAGCGATCCAGTTCCACCCGATCGAGATCGCAAACAACATCAACAAGAACGGTGGTGCCATCAGCGGTATCAGAGCAGGTAAGCCTACATCTGATTTCATCGCTGCAGTAGCACACAGACTTAACTGGGTAGATGCATTCTTCCTTACACTGGTATGTATCGTCCCTACAGTCATCGGCATACTGACAGGCCTCCAGAACGTCTGGTTCGCAGGTACTTCAGTTCTCATCCTCACAGGTGTTGCCAATGACCTCATAGTTCAGGTCGAAAGTGAACTTGAGGTCAGGAGCCCTAAGGGATTCCTTGATGATGTTGCACTTCTCAAGGGAAGAAGAAAGTAAGCTTTAGATCAATGATCAATTCAAGAGGCTGTTCCTCAAAGGAACGGCCTCTTTCTTTTATCTGCTTATTAATAAAAAATTAATGAAAAAAAAGCGAATTGCTATTATAATAGATAAGTTACAACGGTTTAATAACAATCGGACGGAGGATATATAATGTCGAGTCTCATCAAAGCATTGCACATACCTGAGCTGAGGAAGAAGCTTATCTTCACTTTTCTCATGATCACTGTTCTTGCAGTGGCAGCTCTCATTCCCTGCCCCGGCATGGATGTGGCAGCCTTCACGCAGCAGGTCAGGGGATGGGGAGACATCGGCGCACTTATGGGTATCCTGTCCGGCAAAGCAATATATAACGCTTCGATTATATCCCTGTCAGTATATCCGTACCTCATCGGCATGATCATCGTTCAGATCCTTTCTGCAGCCATTCCTGCCCTGCGCCAGCTGTCTTACCAGAACGAGGCGGTGCAGAGGAGGATGACGAAGTACACAAGATGGGCAGCGATGGTCGCAGGATTCGTTTTCTCGATACTCATGGTTACCGGTTCCCTCAAGGCTCTGACACCGAACCTTAATTTCTGGGTGGCTTTCGTGATGTCCGTATTAGGTTTTACGATCGGTGCCGCACTCGTATCATGGATCTGCGAACTCATCAGTTCAAAGGGACTGGGCAACGGGTTCTCTGTTGTCATCTTCGCTGCGATCTGCCGCAACATCCCTCATGTTCTCAAGACAATATACATCCAGGCCAATGCGAAGCTCGGTCTGGTGTGGGCGATCGTATTTACGGTCCTGGCTGTCATCGTCGGCATTGCAGCTCTGATCTTCTGCGTATATGTAATGTGCGCTGAGAGAAGGATCAAGATCCTCTTCAACAAGAGGAGTTTTGGAATGAAGCAGTATATGGGACAGAATACTTCTCTTCCCATCAAGATAACCCAGGCAGGGATCCTTCCCATCGTTTATGCGATGATGATCCTGACCACACCCGCACTCATAATCGCATTTTACAATTCCGGAACGGAGAACAGGTTTGCCTTAGGGTTTATGAATTTCATGATGAGTCCCGCATACATCATCCTGTTTGCGTTCTTCCTCATCATTCTGTCGAGCGTATTTGCGATCATGCAGTTCAATCCTAATGAGATCGCAGGCGAACTGAGGAATAACAGCGGATACATCGCAGGCGTTAAGCCCGGCAAGCCTACGGCACAGTTCCTGACGCAGATGTTCTCCAACATGAACTATGCAGGAGCCGTATTCCTCGTATTGATGTGCGTAATACCCATGCTCGTTGCCATCATCCCCGAGGTAAGGGGATTCTGGTATGCGGGCATTGCAGTTGTATTCCTTGCAACGGTGATCATCGAGATGATCACGCTCCTTGATAACGGAATCAAGGAAGAGGAAGATAAGAAGAAGTCAGCAAAGCCCACAAAGACGGCAAGAGCTTTTAAGCAGTAAGGAACGGAGGAGTAAAGCATGCGTTTGATAATTCTGGGTGCACCCGGTTCAGGCAAGGGAACATCAGCAGTAGTTCTCAAGGAGAAGTACGATCTGGCTCATATCTCAACAGGAGATATCTTCAGGAGCAACATCAAGAACGGAACGCCTCTGGGACTTGAGGCTAAGTCATATATCGATAAGGGTCAGCTCGTACCCGATTCGATCACCATCGGTATGGTAGAAGGCAGACTTGCCGAGGACGACTGCAAAAAGGGATATATCCTCGACGGATTCCCCAGGACGATCGCCCAGGCTGAAGCTCTTGACGAGATGCTTGCAAAGAAGGGTGAGAAGATCGATGCAGTCATCTCCATCGTTGTTGATGATGAGATCATCAAGGATCGTGTAACTTCAAGAAGAGTATGTGAGAAGTGCGGTGCAAGCTACAATGTAAAGTACAAGCCTGCCAAAGTTGACGGTGTATGTGATCTTTGCGGCGGCAATGTCGTCCAGCGTGCTGACGATAACGAGGAGACAGTTGCTGCAAGGCTCGTTACTTACTATGAGAATACAAAGCCCCTTATCGATTTCTATAATGCAAAGGGACTGATAATCGAAGGCGATAATAATGTTGATTCAGAGAGCTGTATCAAGTCGATCGAAGACGGACTCGATGCTCTCGGAGTATAAACAGCGGTATTAGAAAGGTTATTTCGATGGTTGAGATTTTGACAGCAGAAGAGTTCGAGATGATGAAGGCATCAGGAAAGATCCTTCAGGAAGTCTTTAAAACTCTTGAGAAGTCGATCAAGCCAGGAATGAGCACATATGATGTGGACAAGATCGTTCACGATATAATTACGGGTCATGGTGCCGTTCCCTCATTCCTTAACTACGGCAATCCGCCTTTCCCCGGATCGATCTGCGCGTCCGTGAATGAAGAAGTCGTTCACGGCATACCTTCGCACAAGAGGATCCTGAAGGACGGTGACATCATCTCAGTCGACGTCGGTGCGATACTTAACGGTTATCATTCCGATGCGTGCAGGACTTACCTGGTCGGCGACGTAAAGCAGGAAGTGAAGGATCTTGTTGAGAGAACAAAGCAGTCTTTCTTCGAAGGCCTCAAGTATGCAAAAGCGGGAATGAGGACAGGGGATATCGGTCACGCTGTCCAGGAATACTGTGAAGGATTCGGATACGGCGTAGTAAGGGAACTTACAGGACACGGCATCGGAACTTCGCTCCATCAGGACCCGGAAGTCCTTAACTATGGCAAGGCAGGTCACGGCTATAAGCTTAAGGCCGGAATGGCGATCTGCATCGAACCGATGATCACATTAGGGAAAAGGTACATTGAGCAACTTAGTGACGGCTGGACGATCGTTACACGTGACGGACTTCCTGCTGCTCATTATGAAAATACAATACTTATTACAGAAGACGGACCTGTCATGACAACTTTTGAGGAGGATGTTTAATGTCAAAAGAGGATGTAATCGAAGTTGAAGGAATCGTAGACGAAGCATTGCCTAATGCTACATTTAAGGTAAAGCTTGACAGCGGACACATCGTCCTTGCACACCTGTCAGGGAAGCTTCGCCAGAACTACATCAAGATCTTGCCCGGTGATAAGGTAACCATGGAACTGTCACCCTATGATCTGTCCAGGGGAAGGATCACCTGGAGAGGTGAGAAGAAGAGATAATAAGACTTCACTTTGAGCATACCCTGTTGCACATGACGGGGAGACTTAGGACACAGCCCAAAAAGCTCTTGCACTCTCAGGAAAATCTGTTAGAATAGTATAGCATGCGCTCAAAAGCGCAAGTTTTTGTTGAGCAAAAAAGACAGCAAAAATAAATTGTCAGGAGGATTACGGACAATGAAGGTTAGACCGTCAGTTAAGCCGATGTGCGAGAAGTGCAAGGTCATTCGTCGTAACGGCAAGGTAATGGTCATCTGTTCAGACCCTAAGCACAAGCAGAAGCAGGGTTGATGCAGAGAGAACTAATCGACTGATGCTGCAGATTTAGCCCTGCGGGATCAGAGTGGCACTGCTTCGCCACGAATTTGGTTATTTGCAGACAAAAAACGGATATTGAATATTACACGTAAATGTAGGGGCGGCTGCTCCTTCCTAACAGAAAGAGGTCCTTACGCCGCGTGTTGTATATATAGATCCAAACAAAATTACTCGATTTTATGGAGGTAACAAAATGGCTCGTATAGCCGGTGTTGATTTGCCGAATGACAAGAGAGTTGAGATTGCTCTTACCTACATTTACGGCATTGGCAGAACAAGCGCTTCCGACATCATCAGAGAGACAGGTATCAATCCTGATACACGTGTTAAGGATCTCTCAGAGGACGAAGTTGCAAAGATCCGTGACAGGATCGAGAATCATTACACAGTAGAAGGTGACCTTAAGAGAGAGGTAGCCTTGAACATCAAGCGTCTTACAGAGATCGGCTGCTACCGTGGCCGCCGTCACAGAATGGGACTTCCCGTAAGAGGCCAGCGCACAAAGACAAACGCTCGTACCCGTAAGGGACCTAAGCGTACTGTTGCAGGCAAGAAGAAGTAAGGGGAGGACATTATAAATGGCAAAAGCAGCTAAGAAAACAGCAGTAAGACCTAAGAGACGTGAGCGTAAGAACGTTGTCGACGGTCAGGCTCATATTCATGCAACATTTAATAATACGATCGTTACTATTACTGATAAAGCAGGAAATGCTATTTCCTGGGCATCTGCAGGTGAGATGGGCATGAAGGGTTCTCGTAAGGGAACAGCTTATGCAGCTCAGATCGCATCTGAAGAGGCAGGAAAGAAGGCAGTAGATCACGGCATGAAGACTGTTGAGGTTTTTGTTAAGGGTCCCGGTTCCGGACGTGAGTCTGCGATCAGAGCACTCGCAACAGTAGGTCTTCAGGTCACGATGATCAAGGACGTTACACCCGTTCCTCACAACGGTTGCCGTCCTCCTAAGCGCCGCAGAGTATAAGTATTTGCAGTAGCGGTTTTATCAGAAAATAGAAAAGAGGTTATAAAGCAATGGCTAGAGATATGACACCTGTCCTTAAGAAATGCAGAGCTCTTGACATCGAGCCGGCTTTCTTGGGACTTGAGAAGAGAAAGTCCATAAGACATGGAAAGATGACCCGTAAGCAGAGCGAGTACGGCATGCAGCTTAAGGAAAAGCAGAAGGCAAAGTTTATTTACGGTGTGCTTGAGAAGCCCTTCAGAAACTATTTCGAGAAGGCTCAGAAGCTCAAGTACGGCACAACCGGTGAGAATCTTATGATCCTCCTCGAGATGAGACTTGATAACGTCATCTTCAGAATGGGTCTTGCAAGAACAAGAGATGAGGCAAGACAGATCGTAAGCCACAGGAATGTTAAGGTTAACGGCAAGACCGTTAATATCCCTTCATACTGTGTAAAGGTAGGCGACGAGATCGGTATCAAGGAGAACTCCACAGACTCCCAGAGATATAAGGATATCATTGCAGTTACCGAGAGCAGAATTGTTCCCGAGTGGGTTGAATCCAACAAAGAGAAGCTTGCAGGCAAGGTCGTAGCTGTTCCGAGAAGAGATCAGATCGACGTACCTGTTAACGAAGTGGCAATCGTCGAGTTGTATTCCAAGTAATACGCCGCAATGACAAAAGAGCCTGTTCGCAGGCATAGACTTTAGGAGGAGAAGAAATGATGGAAATAAGCCAGCCGACCATTAGATGCGTAGAAACAAGCGAAGATAATACCTACGGCAAGTATGTCATTGCTCCGTTGGAGCGTGGTTATGGCACTACTCTCGGTAATTCACTGCGCAGAGTTTTGTTATCATCTCTTACTGGTGCGGCAGTTACATCAATTAAGGTTGACGGTATCAGCCACGAGTTTTCCACAGTTCCCGGCATTATCGAGGATATGACTGAAGTCATCCTCAATATCAAGGGGATCAGAGCAAAGATCCACACAGATTCCAAGATCGTCAACATCAGTGTTGCAAAGGGCAGGAAGGGCGAACTTACTGCAGGTGACATCGTTCACGGACCTGATGTAGAGATCATGAATCCCGATCATGTCATCGCTCATCTCAATGGCGAAGCTGAGGTATATATGGAATTCACTATCGCTGCAGGCCGCGGCTACAACACTGCTGAGCAGAACAAGCCCGACAAGCAGATCATCGGTATCATCCCGATCGATTCCATCTTCACACCGATCAAGAAGGCTAACTACAAGGTTGAGAATACCCGTGTAGGCGAGCGTACAGACTATGACAGCCTCACATTGGAGGTCTGGACAGACGGTACGATCGAAGTTGATGAGGCTCTGTCCTCAGCAGCTACATGCCTTATCGACCATCTCCGTTTCTTCACTGAACTCGCAGAGACAGATACGACTATCAGTTTCAAGAGCGTTGAGGAGATCGGCGAGAAGGATACAAAGCTTACGATCGCTATCGAAGAGCTTGATTTCTCAGTTCGTACATACAACTGCCTCAAGAGAGCAGCTATCAACACGATCGCTGACCTTGTAGCACGTACCGAAGATGAGATGATAAAGGTAAGGAATCTTGGTAAGAAGTCTCTTGACGAAGTCAAAGAGAAGCTTGCAGAGATGGAACTTCACCTCAAAGACAAAGAAGACTAACTTACTTTACTAGGAGGAAAATAAGATGCCTAACAGAAAAATGGGCCGCGCATCTGATCAGCGCACTGCAATGCTGAGGAACATGGTTACAGCTTTCGTTATCAACGAGAAGCTCGAGACCACAACAGCACGCGCTAAAGAGGTAAGTGCTATCGTTGAGAAGCTCATTACCGCAGCGGTTAGAGAGAAAGATAATTTTACAACAAAGGAAGTCACAGTATCTTCCGCAAAGCTTGATGGTAAGGGCAAGAAGGTTCTTACAACAAAGACATCAAAGAGTGGCAAGAAGTATGATGTTGTTGATCGTGAGATCAAGACAAAGACTGTTACAGTTGATGCTCCTTCAAGACTTGCAGCAAGAAGAGATGCTATGTACTGGCTCCACAAGAGCCACAACGACGAGGGTGCTGCTGTAAATCCTGTCAACAAGCTCTATGATGAGCTCGCTCAGCGTTATGCCGGCAGGAACGGCGGTTACACAAGAGTCATCAAGATCGGTGCCAGAAGAGGTGACGGATCTGAGATGGCTATCCTTGAATTCGTCTGATCTGATTCAATTGTAAATTAATACGAGGGGAGTGTTTACAATTCCCCTCGTTTTTTTTATACTTTGGCTTATGCAAGACGAAGAATCGAATAAGATCAGGATCAACAACGTATCGTTTTCCTATAATGCAGACGATCCGGCAGGTAAGGAAGAACCTGCATTAAGGAATGTTACGATGGAGTTTGACAGAGGTTCATATGTAGCGATCCTTGGTGCCAACGGATCGGGCAAGTCGACTCTGGCAAAGCTTATCGATGTCCTTGAGATCCCATCAAGAGGCAGTATCGCCGTGTTCGGTTACGACACGACCGACAGCAAGTTTTTCTGGGAGATTCGCCAGAACTGCTCGCTCGTCTTTCAGAATCCCGATAACCAGATAGTAGGAACGACAGTCGAAGAAGACGTTGCTTTCGGGCCGGAGAATCTCGGAATCCCGAATCCGGAACTCCGTCAGCG
>Ga0247608_10001233_pt1 | contig 36372 bp, 23 predicted proteins | sample 176DNAGHGlowgp2_FD_193490 | JGI IMG/M metagenome (GOLD analysis project Ga0247608, IMG submission 193490) | Sheep rumen microbial communities from Palmerston North, Manawatu-Wanganui, New Zealand - 1766 DNA GHGlow gp2 | ecosystem: Host-associated > Mammals > Digestive system > Stomach > Rumen ...
TTGCGCAATCAGTAAGTGCCATTTTTGATAACGTCTCATACACTTCTTTATACAAAAATCTATATAAATACAATGAAGCCTCTTCAACTAAATTGCAGAAGAACCACACTATACAGGGAAAGACAAAGACACACAGAGTCAAATGAATCACAAATCACAAATCACAGTTAGTTTATTGACTAAAAACTTGATGAATTTTTTATTATATATATAATATATATATTATATATATAATAATATTTATACAATAATTATGCACAATAAAAGGTATTTTTGCTAAAATGAACTGTGATTTGTGATTTGTGATTTCTCTCTAGTTCGGCAGCAAATATTTGCCCATCCCTCTAAGGAATAGCCTCTAATAGGGTAAAGGAATATCTCCCGTGCCCCACGGCAGATATTAGAGTGAGGCATGGGAGATATTAGAGTGAAGCAAAGGAGATATTAGAGTGAAAACAGCCCCTATCCGTTAACTTGTATTAACAATAATTCTTCGTTTTATTAACATATTTTTACACGATTTTCTAGCATGTAAAACCGTTTTTCCCCATTTTATTATTATTTAAATTCTACATGTTGCCACAGCCTTTTCGTGGTCTTATCTGGGCCTTTATGACTATCCTCCCTTCCACCCAGCTCTTGCAATCTCATATCGGCTCATATTATGTTCCAATCGTTATAAATCCGATTGTACTAATAATACTGCAAAGGTATACAAGAATAGCCAAATAATGGCCTTTTTGACGGAAAAAGCACCTTTATACGGTTAAATTTGATTTAAATTACACCTTATTATATATAAGTAAGGATTTATTTTTGTACCTTTGCAGATGTTCCCACGCAGATGCTTTGCCTTAGGGTGGAGCGGATGGGATGGGGATGACATGATGGACATAGGCGTTTTCTGGCGCCTTGGTTTTGACAGTGTAAGAACTTCGCAAACTCTAACTGTTCGTCAAAAACAAGGCAACGAGGACGCCCCTTAGGGTGTTTATAGACAGCCCGTAGTGTATCCGTGTGGCAGTATGTCTGCTAATGCGGACTGCATGAAGGCTTTTCCTATATACATTCTGCGTGGGGCTTTCGACGTTGCTCGTTTCGACGAACAGGGCAATGCGAAGGCCTTTACACTGTGGAACGGGCAACAGGACTGGCTCCACGTTTTTTATGTCCACAGGTGTAGAACAGCGATTACTAACCTCGCAGCCTTCTGGGAGCCTGGCCGCACATTGACAGAATGGTGGTGACAGGCAATAGTACCAGCATACAACACATCGTTGAGTATTTGCAGCAAGCGACCCGCAATCGCTTGGTGTTTTGCCATGAGCCTATTGAAGGATTGACATTCGTCGATTTGGGGAAAGTTTTGGCTGTTGCATTATCCGGAGAAAACCTGCATTCACCCACAATAGCGTACACGGCAGAAGATGTTTTGGCAGAAATATTGTCTTCTCCTCAAAACGATTCTCAGATTGGCAACTATGTGGCTTTAGAAAACATTGGCATCTTGTTTGAGCCTGAGTTGGAATTCAATCTGAAGTCCATATTAGATAATGCCTCTACTAACAAGACCATTGTTGTTTGCTCCGATGGCACTATTTTGTCAGATAAGTTTTACTTTTTCCAACCAGGTGATGGCGTGTTTATCGACTTGGGTGGATTGTCTTATATGGAAATCTAAAAACAAACTATATGAAATATCGGGACCTAATACATTTTAAGCCAATCACCGAGGTTGTTCGCTTTGGTGACTTGCGTGACGAGAAGAAACGTCAGCAGTTTGTAGAAACATTTGTGTTCTCTGAGCAATACAGGAAAAGCTATATACCATTGATTTGTAGCAATCTTGATTTTACAGAAACAGAAATCATCGTTAATGGCCGACATGAGCCAAAGGAATTCTTCGGCTTGCAGATAGTTGGTAGTTATGGTACTGGTAAATCTCACCTGATGTCGCTCTTCTCGTTGATAGCTGAGGATGAGACATATCTACAATATGTAACTGATGAACAAGCAAAAAGCGAACTGGCAAAGATAGCAGGGAAATACAAGGTGCTTCGCTTTGAGATAAATTCAGAGAAAGAGTTGTGGGGTATCATCTGTTATCAGATAGACAAATTCCTGTCAAACATAGGCGTAGATTACTCGCTGACAAATGACACTTCGTTTGAAAACAACGATGTGAAGTTGCAGAAGATGATGGCTGCTTTTGAAGAGAAGTATCCTGATAAGGGCCTTTTGTTAGTCATCGACGAGATGTTGGCTTATTTGAAAGGTCGTAGTGGAGCAGACAAGCTGAACCGAGACCTGCAGGTGCTTCAGGCCCTGGCTCAGATTTCCAATCAGACAAAGTTCCGCATCGCCTTTGGTGTTCAAGAGTTAATCTACAATGCTACAGAGTTTCAGTTTGCACGTGAGATGCTGCTCCATGTTAACGACAGATACCGTCCATTGACCATCACTAAGGAGGATGTGAAGTATATCGCTCAGAAACGTATGCTGAACAAGGATGATCAGCAACGTCAGCTGATACGTGACCATTTGGAGAAATTCACGAAGTTTTTCTCTCACATGCATGGCCATATCGATGATTACGTAACCCTGTTTCCTGTTCATCCCGCATATTTTGAGAACTTTGAATTGATTAAGGCAGGCAAGAGTCAGCGTGAGATTATGAAGACGCTCTCTGCAAAGTTCAACGAAATAATAGACAATGACATTCCAGATGACCAGCCTGGCCTTATCTGCTATGACAGCTACTGGGAATACATGGATGGCAATGCTACGCTAAAGACTGACCCTGACGTGGCCCGTGTCTCGGAAATCATGCAGACCATCAATAGCAAGATAACCGACAACTTCACAGGAGGACGTCGCAATCGTGCACCTTTGGCTCGCCGTATTGCTAATGCTTGTGCAGTAAAGATTCTGCAGCAAGACCTATCTAAAACCAATGGTGCCACAGCGGAGACATTGACTAACGATCTCTGTTATGTTAATCCCATGTATGATAGCTTCGATGAACTCCAAATGTTCGTAGAAAGTGTTGCACATAACATTCAAGAGTTTACTGCAGGTCAGTATTTCTTCAAGAATAAGGACAACGGCGAGTATCATCTATGCGTAGAGGGCGGTATCAACTATGAAGAACTGGTCAATATCTATGCGTCAAACATGCCAGATGGCACTAAGGATGAATATTTCTTCCAGTTCCTTCAGGAAGCACTTACTTTGGGGGATGAAGTGTATCGAAGTTCGTTTAAGATATGGCCTTATGCCATCAACTGGAAATCCCACAATGTTACTCGTGATGGTTATATCTTCATGGGCTACGACAATGAACGTCCTACCACACAGCCTGAACAGCATTTCTATATATATTTCCCACCCATCTTTGACACAACGGGAAAGCATTTCAGTGACAGAGCCGATGAAGTGTATTTCTTAATGGACGATTTGAGTGAGACTATCCGCGAATTGATAGCTCTATATGGCAGTGCCATTGCTTTGGGTAATAATGCGGACAGCGCACAGAAGGAGTTTTATGTATCGCTTCGTAAGAAGTATTTTGAAAAACTACGTGATCTCTTTGACCAGGAATTCTACGCAAAGACGATGGTTCAGTATTGTGGACAGACCAAGCCTTTGTCTTCGTTCCCTGTTCAGCAGGCAAACTCAAAAGAGGATGCTGTAGGTAGAGTTGCTTCTGAGGTGTTTGAAAGTCATTTCTCAGAAGAAAATCCTGACTATCCTAAGTTCATTCTTTATCCTGAACCTACCACAAAAGATAATATTGACAGACGAATAAAGGCCGCAAAGGCTAAAATCATCAGACCAAACGATTCCAACCGTGAAGGTGAGCATCTACTTTCTGGTCTTGGGTTATGGGATGCCGGTCTGACTCACGATGCATCACCGTACGCCAATAGTTTGCTGAACATTCTTCAGCAGAAAGGCGAAGGTCAGGTAGTCAACCGTGAGGAGATTCTTCATTTGTTCTGGAGAGGCAGCGACCTACATCTAAGCAATGACTTCCAGATAGAGGATTGCTACGAGTTCATTGTGATGTCGGCATTGGTGGCAATGGGCGAAATCGAACTTGTGATGGGTAGCGGAAAGGTGATAACTGCGGCTAACATCAGCGAGATTGAGAATGCTACACATCGCGATTACATTACCTTCAGATGCATTCGCAATCCGAAAGGTTATAACTTTGCTTCCCTAAAAGTACTATTTATGGGAATTGTAGGCAGAGACCTCAGCCAGCAGTTAGACAATCCTTCGACGATACCAACCTTGATGGAAAAAGCCAGAGGCATTGCCGAGAGAGCTGCCAAAATGGAAACAAAGTTGTTTGGTGGTATTAGCATGATGGGCATCGAGATTATTTCTGATACAGAAAGCTCACAAAAGCGTAATCGTATGTCTGCACTGAAAGGATTGTGCGACCAACTTCAGACTTATTCGTCTAAGGCTCGAATCAAGAACTTACCTGATACATGGACTGCAGACTCCTTGAAGCGAACACTGGAAACAATTAAGGAGCTGGATGATTTGGAAAAATTGTTCCTTCGCATCAATGAGTTCAGGGAGTCTGTTACTTATCTTGATCAGGCTATACCATACGCCAGTGACGAGATAGCCCAGCAAATGCGACAGTTAAAAGACAGACTACCGGATGTACTCATGAGCAGTGACGAGCGAAAAGGGGTTGAATTTACGAATGAGTTTAAATCGCTTCGTGACCGTTATGCCCAATATTATCTGGATGCATACCGCCGCTCACATATCAATGAGTCGCAGTTGCAACAGAAGATGCGCATTATGAGCAGTTCTGAATATGCCATCAGTCAAATGGTTTGTGATGCTCCGTTTGTTCTCTCTACTCGCTTCGACGAATGGGAACGCCACATGAAGTTGTTAGAGATGGCTAACCCACAGGTGACTATTGATGCAATACGTCGAGTGCCGTTCCATGGATTTAACCCAAGGGATGCACAGGTTCTTCCTGACATCAACCAACTGGCAGATGATATTAAGGATATATATGCATCCTATGTTACAGGTTTCCGGGAGATTCTTGATGACCCGTCAATAGCCAGTAGTATTGATGTTCTTGATCCAGAACAGCAGAGCATTATTCAGCGTTTCAAGGATGGGCAGATACAATTGGATGCTATGTATGCTCCACAATTGAAGAGCATCATCAGCAGCATGTATCATGGTTTGACGGCTGTCGAAATAACACAGTCAGACTTGGTAAACTGTTTCTCTCGCGCCATGTCTGTAGAAGATGCAAAAGCAGCCTTTAATCAACTCATAACCCGATTGTCAGCAGGCAAGGCAAATCCACGAATCATTGTTAAACTTGCAAAATAAAGCAGCAAAATGAAAGAAAAACAAGGAGTTCTCTTCAGTGCAGAAGAGATGAATCGCATAGAGAAAGGCAACCTTTGGAATCAGCAGCAGGGTCCGGTAAAGTGCTTGGGCATGGAGTTTGAAAGCGACGAGGCTCGCCGTGCTTACTTCCGTGAAGAGCTAAGGAAGAAACTTCCTGAGCTACGGAAGATAGAAGGATTCCCCATTGGAGAAGATGAAGACATTATCAACCTCTCAGACCCTCCATATTATACTGCTTGCCCCAATCCTTGGCTCAATGACTTCATTGCTGAATGGGAGAAAGAAAAGGTGCAACTGGAGGCAGAAGGAAAACGAAAGAAGGACTTTGAGGTGAAAGAGCCATACGCAAGTGATGTGAGTGAAGGGAAAAACAACCCCGTATATACTGCCCATACCTATCACACAAAAGTGCCGCATCCTGCAATTATGCGATATATTTTGCATTACACTCAACCAGGAGATGTTGTTTTCGATGGTTTTGCTGGCACTGGAATGACAGGTGTTGCAGCGGCTGCTTGTGCTAATGGACGAGATACAACTGCAGTTCGTATTAATGGAGAGTGGATAAAAGAGTTTGGTCATACACCAAGTTGGGGCGTTCGACATGCGGTTACAGGTGACCTTTCTCCATATGCTACTAATATTGCCTACTTCTATAATACTCCAGTTAACAAAGAACTGTTAAGCAGAGAAGTGGCTCGTATCAGACAAGAAATGGAAAACGAATGTTCTTGGATGTATAAAACACTAGAACCTATAGAAAAGGGCAAAGGAAAAGACAAACATATAGAGATTGAGGAAGGACGCATAAGTTTTGTCGTATGGAGTGATGTAAGAGTTTGTCCTTCATGTGGTAAAGAATACGTTTTTTGGAATCAAGCTTTTGACCATAAGCATAATTGTATGTTTGATACATTTTATTGCCCACATTGTAATTCTCAACAAACTAACAAAACGGAGCACACTGCCATTGAAACTTATTTTGACGAAGCACTACAAAAACCGATGAAGCGAGTCAAACAAGTGCCTGTTATAGTGGTAGGCAAAGCTGGTAAAACAAAAATCCAGCGTGCTCCATCGGAATATGATCTTGATGTCCTCAAAAAAATACAAGACACAAAGATTGATAGTTTTTCCCCTATTTATGAATTGCCAGAAGGGTATAATACAGAGCAACCTAAAAAAACCAAGCAAATCTATTATGTACATCAATTTTATACAAGGAGAAATCTTATTGCTTTAAGTAAGTTATACCAAAAAATTGAAAATTCTCCACTGTCTCATGCTTTAAGGTTTATATTCACTGGTATGTTAATTTTATCAAGTAATATGAATCGAGTTCGCGTGTCAAACCCTTATAATAGAGGAAAGGGTAATTTATCAGGAACCTTATACGTACCTGGTGTTCCTACCGAAACCTCAATTATAGACCAAATAGGTGAAAGATATAATACTATTACTGCAGCCATTGATGCGCTGTCAGATTTGCGTCCTAATGTTCAGTATGTCGGATCTGGCGATTGTCTTACTATTAATGATAATTCCATTGACTATATATTTACAGACCCTCCATTTGGAGCTAATATCAATTATTCAGAGTTAAATTCTATTCCTGAGTCGTGGCTTCGTGTTATAACAAACAACTCGCATGAAGCCATTGAAAACACAGTACAAGGAAAAAATTCTCAATTTTACTTGTATATGATGTCTTCTTGCTTCAAAGAATTCTATCGAATTTTGAAGCCTGGGAGATGGATGACTGTGGAGTTTAGTAATACATCTGCTGCAGTATGGAACTCTATTCAGCAGTCTTTAACAAATGCCGGATTTGTTGTTGCAAATGTTGCAGCACTCGACAAGCAACAGGGCTCTTTTAAAGCCGTAACTACGACCACTGCTGTAAAACAGGATCTTGTAATAACATGTTATAAACCTTCTAACGAATTAACGGACAAACTTGCTGAGTCAATTTCTCAAAAAGATAACGTATGGGATTTTATAAGTGAGCATCTTACACATTTACCTGTTCACATTGAAAGAGGAAACGCAACGACAACAGTAGTTGAGCGTAGCCCAAAGATATTATACGATCGACTTATTTCCTACTATGTACAGCATGGTTATCAGATTCCTATGGATGCGCAGGAATTCCAAGCAGGTTTGCGTGAGCGTTTTATTGAGCGCGACGGCATGTACTTCACTGCTCCACAGGCCGCAGAATACGAAGAGAAGCGCAAACATACTTCTGAATTTGTCCCAATGGGACTTATTGTTAGCGATGAAGCCAATGGCATCGAATGGCTGAAACTACAACTGAAAGAACCGAAGACCTATCAGGAAATCTCTCCTGAATGGATGCAAGCCGTGAAAGGTTTGCGTAAAGGCGACGTGCTACCTGAACTGAAAGATATATTGGAGGAAAACTTTATTGAGGACGAAACTGGCCATTGGCATGTGCCTGACTTGGAAAAACAGATAGATTTGGAGAAACTGAAGCACAAGAGTCTGATGAAGGAGTTCAACCTTTACAAGGAAATGGCACAAAAGCCAAGAGCTCGCATCAAGGAAGTGCGTGTTGAAGCGTTACGAGAAGGCTTCAAACAATGTTTCAAGGATAAGGATTTTACAACCATCCTACTTGTTGGAGATAAGATTCCGCAGAACATCCTCACAGAAGACGAACAACTGCTGCAGTATTACGACATTGCCCAGATGAGAGCATAACCCATGAGATATAGAGGCAAGGACATAGAGATAGTTGGCGAAAAGCAAATCTTCGGAAGAAGAACTGCTTGGGTGCGTTTGGTGGAAGACAATAGCTTCCAGCAAGTGCTGTGGGATGATATTGACTTCGAAGAAGAACGCCGTCAAGATATATCTCACATTCGCTATATTGCCCTTGCTACTCGTATCAAAGAAGAGATTGCTCAAAAGCGTCTGCTGGCACCATACGAAAGTAGTCTGTTGCCTTTACCACATCAGTTACTCATCTTAGAGAAACTGATGAAAGCACCTCAGACTCGTTTCCTTTTGGCAGACGAGGTGGGTATGGGTAAGACTATAGAAGCAGGATTGGCCCTGAAAGAATTGAAACTGAGAGGTGAGATTAAGCGGACGCTGCTGATAGTGCCAAAATCAGCTATGCTTCAGTGGCAAAGTGAAATGAGCCAGCATTTCAAAGAACAGTTCCAGATATACGACTCACAATTGATTGGTTCGCTTGTCAACATGTTCTCACAAATAGATGCTGAAGAGGAATTGAACTTTTGGAGGCAGCACAATCAAATCATCGTTTCCACTGATGCCCTGAAACCATTGGAACATCGCCAAGGATGGAGCCAGGAAAAGATAGACAATTACAACAAATATCGTATAGAAGCCGTAGTAAATGCTGATTTTGATTTGGTAATCATTGACGAGGCACACAAAATGGGTGGCTCAACGGCACAAGTTAGCAGATACCAATTAGCGGAGACTCTTAGCAATGCAGTTCCACGAATGCTATTGCTGTCAGCAACACCACATCGAGGGAAGAGTGATCATTTCCGACGGGTTCTTCAGTTGCTCGATGCTGATGCTTTTGCTGGAGAAGGTATGCCGAGTATTAAGGAGATTGAGCCTTTTGTGATGCGTTCAGAAAAGCGATATGCTGTTGATTACAATGGAGAGAAACTTTTCAATGAGCGCCACACTATCAAACTGGCCGTTCCACTTGATGAAGAGAAACATCATCTGCAAAGGTTGCTCTATGAACACCTCACGAATTATGTTCGTACTTCGTTCAACAAAGCCAAACAAAACCGTAATACGGCTTTGGCATTGGTGATGACTATGTTCCAGAAGATTGCTGGTAGTAGTACTGCCGCCATCGTTACAGCGCTTGAAACACGTCTATATCGTTTACAGAATGGACTGGATGAATCAGTAGAAGAATACAATCCTGAATTCGACAATACCGATTTTGACGATTTCCAGCCTTCATCCTTCTCCGTGCAGAATACGTACGATGATAGAAGTGAAGAAGAGGTCTTGGCTGAATTGGTGGAAGAAGCAAAAACATGTCTGGAAAAAGAAATAGATGCAAAAGCAGAAGCACTGATTAAGATGATAGGACAGCTCAGAATGGAGCAAGGCGACCCAAAATTGAAAGTGCTTGTGTTTACAGAGTTCCGAGCCACGCAGGAGTATTTGGAGAAAACACTAACCGCCAAAGGATTTCTATGTGAAACCATCAATGGCAGTATGGAGTTAGAAATAAGACAGGGGGCGCTACGTAACTTCAAGGAACAGGCAGATGTGATGATTTCCACCGATGCTGCAGGAGAGTCGTTGAACATGCAGTTCTGTCATGTCATATTCAATTACGACCTTCCTTGGAACCCGATGGCTATAGAGCAGCGCATTGGGCGTGTGGATCGTATCGGGCAGAAGCATCCCGTATTGGCCTACAATATGCTGACTACAAATAGCATCGATGCAAAGGTGTATGGTATTATCGTTGAGAAATTGAATATCATCCTAGATCAACTTGGTATAGACAAAACATCTGATGTACTTGATTCAACCATTGAGCAGAATAAGATAAACCGTGTCTATCTTCAGTCATTGCTTGATCCTCACCGTTCAGAGTTTATCGGTGACAGTTGGCTATTCGAAATTAAGAAGAAGCTCAATGATTACAAAGCTACAGAAGGCATACTGCCAACAATAGCCAAAGAAGAGATTGACAATAAGCAGGCTGCAGAAGTGAAGTACAGTCCATTGCCTATATGGTTAGAGCAACTGATGGATATTTACACGCAGAGCAGAGGTGGAGTTGTACAGAAATCGCTGATGGGTGTATCTTCGTATAAGTTTGACGGAATGACAATCAATGCTGTATTTGATGCCGAACATGCGTTGGAGAATCCACAGGCAGAGCAAATCACACTTCAGCACGACTTGGTATGTAAGATGCTGAACAGGGTTGAGAGTGAGACACAGCAGGATATTCCTATCATCCGTTCGGCTTCTGGAAAAGAAACTCCAGGATTGTTTAGTCTTTGGAAAATCTCAGCAAAGAATCCAGCTGAAAGCAAAACATCATTTGTCGCCTTGTATATGGCAGACAACGGGAAGCAGTACACAGCATATGCTAATCAAATATGGAACAAACTGGTGGAGTCATCGGATGTCTTTAGCTATGTAGGTAGCACTGCTACTATAGACGATAGTGAGTCAGATATGTCTTTCCTTTATGAGGTATTTCACAGAATGGAGGTTGAAATACTGGAAAACATAAAGAAAAAAGGCGATGCCCGAATGAATGCCCTTAGATACCAAAGGGAGCGGGCAGAGCGAATAGGGATAGTGAATATACGTAACAGTCGCATTAAGAAAATAGAAGCAGAACAACAGGAATGGCTTGACAATATGCGGAAGATCCAGAGTGTTGTTCCAGATGTGAAGAATATTATAAAAGTGAGAATAGATGGATAGTCTGCTGAAACGTATCATCAAGGAAATTACGCGTCCTTATCATCAGCTTAGCGTAATAACGAACCCCGATGGATTCCTCTGTCGGGAAGATACGATTAATGCTTTTGCTACGCAGGCGAACATCTCTATTCTTTGTCTCTCCCAACTAGAACTTCGTATATGGTTTGAAACTATGTTCCGTAATTCAGAAAATCAGACGTTTGTCGTTATTCTTGAAGATACAAGCCGATTGATAGCAGACATTCGATTAGTTGCCTTTGTAACGGAGTTCAAGACACGCGATATGCTTCTTACATACAACCAACAGGCTATCGACTTGAATAAGATGAACTATCAAATGTTGGCCCATCTCTTTGAGACGAAATCCGTAGCTATCTTGGATAGGGATGCTACGAACAAAGCTGTTGGCGTGGCAGAATCTCTTTTTGGTGCGGATGGCGATGATATATCTGTTATCAGGGCAAATCTGACGCAGGTAGTGACGGACTGGCATAATCCGCAAAAGACGATAGAAAAAATATCAAAACAAGTGGCCAAAGCTGCCAAACAAGGCAAGTATTCGGAGATAGAGGCAGAAATAGAATTCCTCAATCTCTCATTCCAGCGTCACATTGATGATACTTACTATCAGCAACTGATAACGGCTGCAGGACCAAGGGTAGTCCACAAGATATTGCCCTATATTGAGAGAACGTATGGCATAGGCCAAAAGGTGGCACTCGTCGTTGTTGACGGACTGGCATATTGGCAATACCTTATCCTGAAACAATTCTTGTCAGAACAGGGAATCAATACCCAAGATAATGTATGTTATGCTTGGATGCCCAGTGTTACCCAACTGTCAAGACAAGCAATCTTCAGGGGCTATACGCCAGAAAGGGGATATAAGCAGAATCCTACAAATGAAGAAAAACTATGGAAGGATTTCTGGTATCAAAGAAACTTTGAAGAATGGCACGTAAAATACTTCCATGAAGAACTACCAGACATTCCTGCATCCGTCGAGCGACTGGCTTATGTGACAATGACGATGGATGACGATATGCACAGTGCTCATGGAATAAAACAACTTTATAGGGCAACAGAAGATTGGGCAAAGGGGTTTGTTGGAACAATTCAGAAAATGCTTAATGCAGGATTTGATATTATTCTAACAGCTGATCATGGTGGCGTTCCGTCGCAGTCATGGGGCAATCTCTCATCCCAAGAAAAGGCTGCACTATATGAGACGGGCAGTAGAGGACTGCGGCATCTGATTTTTAATAGCCAGTCCACTATGCAGCACTTCTTAGAGTCTCATCAAGACGTTATAAACGACTGGTTGGTTCATGGTGATAGTATCGTCTGGAGAAACAATAAGTGTTTCGGCAATGACAATTGCATCACACATGGAGGAAGTCACATGTTGGAACTACTGGTTCCTCTGGTAACAATAAAAAGATAAAAAATGGAAGCAAAAATAGGTATAAATCAGAGAATTCCCATCGAGGCTATCGAACTGGCAGTCAAAGCTGTGCTCGAGGACCGATATGACAACGAGTATGCAGCAGAACTGGCAAGGATGGAATATAGTGGAGAAAACAGAATCAAGAAAGCCGTTAACATTATCAACAGGCTTACGAAGAATAATGTATTGATGCCGTTTCTTAAAGAAAACGAGCGCAAGGTTAAAATGGCATTAAAGAATCCTTGTGACCGAGGAATGATCTGTATTGCTTTGGTAAATGCGGCATATCCATTCTGCTATGATGTCACTGCCTTATTGGGCAAGTATTTTCACGCCCAGAAAGAGATAGGGTCTCCTCTCATTACTTCGAAACTTTCCGCAAAATATGGCACGAATCGTTCGTTGCCTAATGGATTATATTGCATTTTGCCTATGCTTATTGAGGCAGGGTTTATGACAAGGCCACGTCCTGGCTTTTATCAAATGGCACATCTTGTTCCTCAAACAGAGATAGCAAAGACGATTTATCAGAAATCCTTCTTGCTGAATAATCCCACACTCAATGAGGACTATCATTTTTCAAATCACTTCTATTTTGAATATATCGGATAGATGTATGGATAAAGAGAAGGCATACTTCTATAGCCTTGTTGAAGATTGGGAAAAGCTAGTTTAAAAGTAATGAATAACATAAAGAGATGGCATTGTAAGTTTGATCGTCTTTCTTTATCTCTTTCTACTTGTTGTGTGTTAATCAACCAATTTTTTGGATGAGATTTCGGCAGATTGCATATGGACTGTTAGTTTTGTTATTACTATCGCAATAATGCTGATATTGTCCAACGACAATACTTATATTAATCTTTTGTTCTATCGCAATCTGCTGTAAGAATCTACTTGCCGCAAATGGAACGCGAATACTGCCAAATGCAATGTCTTTGGCAAAGCCTTTCCATAATGCCCTCTCTGCAAACTTGTTCGCTTCAGCTTCACGTTTGTCTTCTTTTAGACCATTTATGTCATCCAAAAACTCGGCATTTTTCTCCACGTATAAGTGTTTCACAATATGTCCCAGCTCATGACATAGAACAAACGCAAAATTGTCGATACGATTCATTCTTTTTGTCATCACTATTGTTGGATTATCACCTGACCAGAAAGAAACACCATCAACAGCCATCCTATCAAGTTTCTCTTCAACGATGAACTTGATACCATAAGAATTAAGCAAGTTAGTTGCAGACTCTATAACCTGTTTATTGAAATAAAAGAGGCTGTTCAACTCTGAAATTAAATTATCGACCTTTGCAATATCAAAACTTTTATCAAGTTTTTCCTCATCACTACGGTGACGCACAACGCAAAGCCACGTTAAAAGGTTTACAGGATCTGTGCTGGCCTTCTCAGACTTTCTAAAATAACCCATGACTGCCTCTTGCTTCAATTTGATCTCATCGACCTCATTTATGGCAAGATAGCCTAGAATTGCATTTAACGATTGTGACAAATCATCAGCCAAGCGCAATTTCTTCTTCATATAATTTAGGTTGAGATAGCCTTTGAGGAAGTTCCATCTTTCAATCAAATCTTTTTGTTGCTGAATTTCTTCTTGTTTTTGGAGATTTGAAATATCATACTGATTTTGCATAGACATCCAATCCGCAGCAGAAATGTCCGGCAGAACAGCCTCTAATAAAACAGCAAACTCAGGATTAATGTTTCTCTTACCTTTAATGATATCATTTACAATGGGGGATGGCTTTCCAATTGCAACAGCCAACTCTTTCTGAGACAAATCATAATCCTCCAATACACTCTGCAAAATCTTTCCAGGATGCACTGAAGAACCACCCATAGCAAACCTCTTTTCGTCGTTCATTAAACTCTCACTTCTGAATTTTGGGGCAAAGATAAATAAAATAATTTAAATATGCAAATATATTTTTGTTTTTATTATCGTTTTTGATAATTTTTACAATAGCGATAATATCAGATGTGTTTTTTGTTAAAAATATAAAAATATCAAGAAGCCTTTTTGATTCTACCTGAAAATGTATTATCTTTGCACTCAAATTAATAAAGTTAGGAGGTGACGTATAGAAAGAAAGACATAATAATATAGAGAAAGAGCGATATAAGCTGCAACTCATACCGCTCCAAATTGTTCGATAAGCTGTCCGCTATACTACTCAAAGTCAACTGCAATTGACCAAGAGCGATCGATTTGATTTTGCAAATATAGCAAAATTTCTCAAGAAAACATTGAGCTGCGTAATTTTTCCGTCATCCTTAGGATGATTTAAGTTTAATTAAAAAGAATTTAGTAAAAATGAAACCATTTCATTTAAAATTCTCTGTCGATAACAGGATGTTTGAGACAGACCAGCAGTTTCTCCTTGGAGAAGACATTAAAAGAATTGCTCACGTGCCTTTAGAATTTGACCTTTATTTGGTTATACCTGGATTTCAGGATGAACTTATTGAGAATGGCACAAAGGTTAACATGGCAAGACCTGGCATCGAAAGATTTGTTTCCCGCAAGCATAAACAGATTATTACGATTATCGTGAATGGTCAACCGAAACCTTACGGTGAAGACAAGGTTAGCTACGAGCAGATTGTAAAGATTGCATTCCCTAATCCTGCTCCTGGAACTGAAAGAGGTTATACTGTTAGCTATTCTGACGGACCTCATCAGAATGTCGAGGGGGTGATGACACGTCATAGTGTAGTATTTGTCAAACATAACATGAAGTTCAATGTCACGCCAACTCATAGATCTTAATCCCGTTTTGCAGAAACTGCTTAACGAAGGCTTTGATATAGAGGTTCGCGGTCAGTACCTTTGGGTACACCGCGTACCTTATATTAATGCAAACATTGATATTGCAAGCGGAACACTTGTAATGAATCTCGATACTAGTGGTGACAAAGTGCTCGCACCAAGTTCTCACACCGCTTTTTGGATTGGTGAACAGCCAAGATTCAAAGACGGCACTTTTATACCATCTCTTGTAAATTCCCCCAAAAAGGAGAATTTAGGTAATAACATATATAGCGAGTATTTCTTTTCATGCATGCCAGACTACAATGGAGGACGCTATTTAGATTACTATGACAAGGTGACAACCTACTATCACATGATATCCGATGCAGCTTTTCTCTTTGCTGAAGACAAATGTAAGAAAATCGCAAAAGTGATTCTCTTGGAAGATGAAGATAGTCCATTGATGTATTCCGATACAAATAGTGGTCGCGCCTATATCGTTGGTATTAACGAACGAATGAAAGGAAAGAAAGTGGCCATTGTCGGGCTTGGTGGAACAGGTTCATACCTACTTGATCACCTAGCCAAAACATGTGTCGAGCAAATTCACCTGTATGACGATGACGACTTCAATACACATAACGCCTATCGTGCTCCCGGAGTGCCATCAAGGGAAGAGTTGAATGAGCTAATGAGCAAAGTGGACTATTATTATCGTCGCTATTCGGGTTTCCACAAAGGTATTGTTCCTCATAAAGTCAGAGTTAAACCAGATAATTTCTCTGAATTGGATGATATGGACATGGTCTTCATCTGTGTTGACAGTGTTAGTGCAAGAAATCTGATTGCCGGATACTTGATGGAAAAGGGGAAGCCGTTTATTGATTCTGGAATGGGACTCGAAAAAGCCAATGATCAACTTGTTGGACAAGTGAGGGTAACCACGGGATTGCTTAATCACTATCTTCACATTAAAGAGGCATTTGGGGATTCTACAATAGATGACGATATCTACGCAAGCAACATACAGTTATCTGAATTGAACTGTCTTGCCGCAAACCTCATGCTCATTAAATGGAAAAGATTGATCGGCATCTATAACGACCAAGCCGAGCACGATTTCAATAGCGTTTACTCCATTGGAAGCAACAAAGTACTTCAGACACAATATGAGGACGACACAATTCCAACCGGCCTTCGTTAAGTACATTCCTGAAAAACTGGAAAAGGGTAAACTCTATATTTCTATGGAGTATGCAACGGCATCACACCTCTGCGCCTGCGGATGTGGAGAGAAAGTCGTTACCCCCATTTCTCCAGATTTCTGGCAATTGTATTACAACGGAAAGGAGATTTCACTTACCCCATCAATTGGGAACTACGAATTTCCCTGCCAGTCACACTATTTCATAAGACACAATAGGGTTGAATGGTGCTTGCCTTTTCGTTCCAAGAAGAAAAGGAAAAAGAAGAAATGGCAGAACTTGTGTTTTTGGAAATAACTTTAGTTTTAGGTTTGAGGCAGGATATATATTCTGCCTCGAACTATTTTTCTACAGAGCCAGCAGATACAATGTTGACAGTTGAAATCACATAAGCATTTTCAACTTGTCAACGTTAGAACTTGACAACACTCTGCAAATATTATCTTTTGCAGGATACTCAACTGTTAATTCTGCAAAGGAGTGGGTGCAAGCCCTATATGGTGCATCAAAATTGGGTGCAAAATGGGTGCAACTTTGAAATGTGAGAAAAAGAAAAGTCCCGTAAGTCATTGACCTACAGGACTCTTTCTTTGGCGCTTCAGGATGGGCTTGAACCAACGACCCCCTGATTAACAGTCAGGTGCTCTAACCAACTGAGCTACTGAAGCAGGTTTTTCTGTTAAGCGGGTGCAAAGATACGATGTTTTTCTGAATCTCACAAACTTTTTCGGGAAAAAATTCGTTTTTCCCTAATTTTTCCCTAATTTTGCAGCCATAATTAAAAGATTGCGAAGATGAGAAAATACTTTTTGATTGGTTTCCTGATGATTTTGCCTACGGTGATGACTCAAGCGCAGGATGTTAAGAATCATAATCTGGAAGTGGCAAAGAATCTGGAAATATTCAATGCTATCTACAAGAATCTGGATTTGATGTATGTAGACACGCTGGATGCTGGGACAGTCATTGGAACGGGTATCAATGCCATGTTGCGTTCACTGGACCCTTATACGGAGTTCTATCCAGAGGAGAAACAGAAGGACCTGAAACTGCTGATGACAGGTAAGTATGCTGGTATCGGAGCCTTGGTGCGCTATCACCAGAAGTTGAAGCGAGTAGTGATAGAAGAGCCTTATGCCGGGATGCCTGCCGCAGAGGTGGGGCTGAAGAAGGGTGATATTATCCTGCAGATTGACGATACACTGATGACCGACAAGACCGTCTCTTATGTCAGTGAGCATCTTCGCGGTGATGCCGGTACTACTTTCGTTTTAAAGATCCAGCGTCCCTCGACAGGCAAGAAGATGACTTTCAAGATTACCCGCCGGAGTATTAAGATGCCAGAGATTACTTATTATGGTATGCGTCCCAACGGTATCGGGTACATCAACCTGAATACTTTTACAGGAGAACCTGCGAAACCGATGCGCCGCGCATTCCTGGACTTGAAGAAGCAAGGTGCCACGAAACTGATCCTTGACCTTCGCGGCAATGGTGGCGGCTCATTGGCTGAGTGTGTGGACATTGCTAACATGTGGATTCCCAAAGGGGTGACCCTGGTGGAGACGAAAGGTAAGATACGTCGTGCCAACTCAGAATATAAAACCCGTTTGGAGCCTATCGATACGGTGATGCCACTCATTATCCTCGTCAACGACGAGACCGCATCGGCAAGTGAGATTGTCAGCGGTTCCGTGCAAGATTTAGACAGAGGAATAATAATAGGTACCCGTACGTATGGTAAAGGTCTGGTGCAGATACCCAACATAGAGGTTCCTTTTAACGGTAACTTGAAGCTGACCACCTCCAAATACTTTATCCCCAGTGGTCGTTGTATTCAAGCCATTAACTATAAGCATACCGGTGGTGGTTATAAGGAGCATGTTCCTGACTCACTGACCCGGGTGTTCTACACGAAGAACGGACGCGAGGTGAGAGACGGTGGCGGTATCAAGCCCGATATCGAGGTGAAACCAGATACCATGGCGAATATAACCTTGTACCTTGACCGTATCGACTCGACAGAAACGGTACTTGACTATGTCGTCGACTACATCGCCAAGCATCCCACCATCGCACCTGCCAAGGACTTCCATCTGACAGATGCTGACTATGCCGATTTCAAGCAGCGGGTGGTAAAGGCTGGATTCACCTATGACCAGGTGAGCAAGAAACAGTATGAGGAACTGGTAAAGGTGGCTAAGTTTGAGGGCTATTATGACGAGGCAAAAGCAGAGTTTGAGGCGCTGAAGGTAAAACTTGACCATCATGACATCAGTAAGGACCTTGACCAGCATAGGACAGAGATCCAACACATGATAGAGCAGGACATTATCTCCGCATACTACTATCAGAAAGGACAAGTGGAGGCGATGTTGCAATATGACAAAACCGTGAAGGAAGCAGAGCGGATTCTGAACACACCGGGAGAGTATGAGCGTGTTCTGACCCCCAAAAATGAAAATAATCAGTAAAATACTTGCAAGATTGCGGGAAAATGCGTAATTTTGCACCGTTCAGCGGAATGAGGGGCTTGAAAAAGCCTCTCATTCTTGTTTTAATTACCAAATAAGGTGTATGATTAATAAAGACGTAGTAAAAACAGCGGTTGAGGAATGGCTCTCTGGAAATGACTATTTTCTGGTGGACATAGAGATGACCCCCGATGGCCGCATCGTGATTGAAATCGACCATGCCGACGGAGTATGGATTGAGGACTGTGCAGAACTGAGCCGTTTCTTGCAAGAGAAACTGGGTGAGGAACTGGGCGATTATGAACTGGAGGTAGGCTCGGCAGGTATTGGTCAGCCTTTCAAAGTGGTACGGCAGTATCGCAACCACATCGGTAAAGAGGTGGAAGTACTTTCCCTGGATGGAAAGAAACAGCAAGGCATTCTTAAGGAAGTGGCTGACGACGGGTTGTCGTTTGTGGTCACTGTGAAGGAGAAACAGAAGCAGGAGGGCAAGAAACGTCCGGTTATCGTGGATGTCGACAAGACCTTTACGATGGATGGTGTCAAATACACCAAATACCTGCTGTCATTTAAGTAGATAATACAAATAAAATAGAATATAATGGTTACAAAGAAAGAAGTGAAGGGCCCCTCTATGATAGAGACCTTTCAGGAGTTTAAGGAGACCAAGAACATTGATCGTACCACATTGGTTAGTGTGCTTGAGGAGAGTTTCCGTAATGTGATAGCCAAGATTTTTGGCTCTGATGAGAACTTCGACGTGATTGTGAACCCCGACAAGGGTGACTTTGAGATTCACCGCAACCGTATCGTGGTTGCTGATGGTGAGGTGCAGGACGAGAACAAGGAAATCTCTTTGACAGAGGCACAGAAGATTGAGCCCGACTATGAGGTTGGTGAGGAAGTCTCTGAGGAAGTCAACTTCCAGAAGTTTGGTCGTCGTGCCATTCTGAACCTGCGTCAGACTCTTGCCTCCAAGATCCTGGAGCTGGAGCATGACTCCCTGTATAATAAGTATAAGGACAAGATAGGACAGGTTGTCAGTGGTGAGGTATACCAGATGTGGAAGCGTGAGGTGTTACTCATTGACGACGAGGGTAATGAGCTGCACTTGCCCAAGATGGAGCAGATTCCCAGTGATAACTACCACAAAGGTGAGACGATCCGTGCTATCGTGAAAGAGGTGCAGAACGAGAACAACAATCCTCGTATCATCCTTTCCCGCACCAGTCCGCAGTTCTTGGAGCGTCTGTTGGAAGCAGAGGTACCAGAGATCAATGACGGTCTGATCACCATCCGCCGTGTCGCCCGTATGCCGGGAGAACGTGCCAAGGTTGCCGTGGAGAGCTATGACGACCGTATCGACCCCGTAGGAGCCTGTGTTGGTGTGAAGGGTAGCCGTGTACATGGTATCGTTCGTGAACTTGGCAATGAGAACATAGATGTCATCAACTTCTCCAACAATACACAGCTCTTCATCCAGCGTGCCCTGAGTCCAGCCAAGGTCAACAGAATCGTGCTGAACCCAGAGGAACACAAGGCAGAGGTATACCTGAATCCGGAGGAGGTCAGCCTGGCAATTGGTAAGGGCGGTCTGAATATCAAACTTGCCTCTATGCTGACAGAGTTTACCATTGATGTATTCCGTGATGTTAATGAAGCAGAGGAGGATGAGGATATCTACCTTGACGAGTTTGCTGATGAGATCGACCAGTGGATTATCGACTCCATCAAAGCTATCGGTCTGGATACCGCTAAGGCAGTATTGAACGCTCCCCGTGAGATGTTGGTAGAGAAAGCAGACCTCGAGGAAGAGACTGTTGACCATCTGTTGGAAGTACTCCGTGCTGAGTTTGAGTAATTTTTAGGTTTAGCTTTTAAAGAGAAGATTAATGGGAGTAAGATTAAATAAAGTATTATCAGAACTGAATATAGGACTTCAGACGGCAGTTGATTTCCTAAAGAACAAAAAAGAGCTTGGTGAGGTGAAGGACGAGATGACTCCTAACACGAAAATCTCGGACGAACAATATCAGGCGTTGGTCGGTGAGTTCAAGGGCGATAAAGCTGTGAAGACCCAGGCTGACATGATATTCACCAAGAAAATCAAGGAGAAGAAACCCGAGAAGGTGGAGAAAGTGGTGGAGAAGAAAATCACTGCCACAGAGGAACAGCTGGAGCACCGTCCCCAGTTTAAGCCTGTGGGTAAGATTGACCTTGACGCTGTAGGCAAGAAACCTGCTGAGAAGAAAATGGAAGAGGAAGCCCCTGTGACTGCTGCCGAGAGTCCAGTGGAAGAGCCTGAGGTAGATGTTAAGGTAAAAGGAGCAGAGCCTGTAGTAGAGTCTCCTCAGATTTCAGAACCAGAACCTGAGGTTGAGCAACCTGCCAATGATGAGCCTGTGAACGAGGAGACAACAACCTCGGGAGTCAAGGTTATCGGTAAGATAGACCTCTCCTCCATCAACCAGAGTACTCGTCCGAAAAAGAAAACGAAGGAAGAGCGCCGTAAAGAGCGTGAGGAGAAAGCTGCAGCCATGCATCAAGCCAATGGAGAACGCAAGAAACGTGAGCGTATCCGTACCGGCAAGGTGGACATCGAGGCTGCTGCTAATCAAGCCAGCCAACAGCAGGGTAAGAAGAATAAGAACAAGGGCGGTAACCAGAACTTCAATGACAACCAACAGCAAGGTGGTGGTAAGAAGAACAAGAAGAACCGTCCTGTAAAACCTCTGGAGGTAGATGATGAGGCTGTGGCACGTCAGGTAAAGGAGACGCTGGCACGCCTGACCTCAAAAACCAACCAAAATAAAAAAGGTGCCAAGTACCGTAAGGAAAAGCGTGATGCCGCACAGGAGCGCTTGAGCGAGGAAATGGCAGCAGAGGCAGCAGAGAGTAAGGTGCTGAAGTTGACAGAATTCGTGACGGTCAGCGAGCTTGCCACGATGATGAATGTCGGTGTCAATCAGGTTATCGGAACCTGTATGTCCATCGGTATCATGGTAAGTATCAACCAGCGTCTGGATGCCGAGACCATCAATCTCGTTGCCGAGGAGTTTGGCTTTACCACAGAATATGTGAGTGCAGAGGTACAGAATGCTATTACCGAGGAGGCTGATGACGAGAATGACCTCATCAGTCGTGCTCCCATCGTTACGGTGATGGGACATGTAGACCATGGTAAGACTTCTCTGCTCGACCATATCCGTAATACCAATGTGATTGCCGGTGAGGCTGGTGGTATTACCCAGCATATCGGAGCCTATAACGTGAAACTGAAGGACGGTCGTCAGATTACCTTCCTTGACACTCCTGGTCACGAAGCGTTTACAGCTATGCGTGCCCGTGGTGCCCAGGTAACCGATATTGCTATCATTATCATTGCTGCTGATGACTCTGTGATGCCTACTACCAAAGAGGCAATTGCTCATGCCCAGGCAGCTAATGTGCCCATGGTGTTCGCTATCAATAAGATTGATAAACCAGGTGCTAACCCCGATAAGATACGCGAGGACCTTGCGAATATGAACCTGCTCGTAGAGGAATGGGGTGGTAAGTACCAGTGTCAGGAGATTTCTGCCAAGAAGGGTATGGGCGTCGACGAACTGCTGGAGAAAGTTCTCTTGGAGGCAGAGATGCTCGACCTGAAGGCTAACCCGAACAGAAAGGCGACAGGTAGTATCATTGAATCCTCTCTCGATAAGGGCCGTGGTTATGTCAGCACTGTTTTGGTGTCTAACGGTACCCTGCGAGTGGGCGATGTCGTGATCGCCGGTACTGCTTGGGGTAAGGTGAAGGCGATGTTCAATGAGCGTAATCAGCGTATTGAGAAAGCTGGTCCTGCAGAGCCTGCCATTATCCTCGGTCTCAACGGCGCTCCTACTGCCGGTGACTCCTTCCATGTGATGGAGACAGAACAGGAAGCTCGTGAAATAGCTAACAAGCGTACCCAGTTACAGCGCGAACAGAGCCTGCGTACCACTAAGACCGTCGGTCTGGATGAGATTTCCCATCGTATTGCCTTGGGCGAGTTCCATGAGTTGAACATCATTGTGAAAGGTGATACCGACGGTAGTATTGAGGCATTGAGCGACTCATTCATCAAACTGTCTACTGAGAAAGTACAGGTGAATGTCATCGCCAAGGCTGTAGGACAGATTTCCGAGAATGATGTTATGCTTGCCTCTGCTTCCGATGCCATCATCGTCGGATTCCAGGTACGTCCTTCTGCTGATGCCCGCCGTGCTGCTGAGCGTGAGGGTGTCGAGATTAATACTTATTCTATCATCTATGATGCCATCGACGAGGTGAAGTCAACGATGGAGGGTATGCTCGACAAGGTGAAGAAAGAAGTTGTCACTGGTGAGATTGAGGTGAAGCAAGTGTTCAAAATCTCCAAGGTTGGTACTGTTGCCGGAGGTTTGGTTACCGAAGGAAAAGTACACTCGAAAGACAAGGCACGTGTGGTACGCGATGGTATCGTGATTCATACTGCACCAATTGATGCTCTGAAGCGTTACAAGGATGACGCCAAGGAAGTGGCAACAGGTCTGGAGTGCGGTATCTCGCTAGTGAACTTCAACGACATCCAGGTAGGTGACATTATTGAAACCTTCATGGAGGTTGAGGTAGAACAGAAACTGTAAGAATGTCAGGAAACAATAATGAGTTCGTTCGTCAGGTAGCCGAGCAGAAATATGAGTTCGGCTTCACGACGGATGTGCATACTGAAATTATAGAGAAAGGGCTGAACGAGGATGTCGTTCGGCTCATCTCTGCTAAGAAGGGAGAGCCGGAATGGATGCTCGACTTTCGCTTGAAGGCTTTTCGCTATTGGCAAGAACAGGAACAGCCGGTATGGGGCCATGTACATGTGCCTCCTATTGATTATCAGGCGATTTCCTATTATGCTGACCCGATGGCGAAAAAACCGAAAGGCGATGGAAAGATAGACCCAGAGTTAGAGAAGACCTTTGACAAGTTGGGTATTCCTTTAGAGGAGCGTCTGGCGCTGAGTGGCAATGTGGCAGTGGATGCCATCATGGACTCTGTGTCGGTGAAGACGACCTTCAAAGAGAAGCTGTCGGAGTTAGGTGTTATCTTCTGCTCTATCGGTGATGCTATCAAAGATCACCCAGATCTGGTTCGGGAATATTTAGGTACGGTGGTACCCTATCGTGATAATTTTTTTGCGGCATTGAACAGTGCCGTATTCAGTGACGGCTCGTTTGTGTATATCCCCAAGGGAGTACGCTGTCCGATGGAACTGAGCAGTTATTTCCGTATCAATGCCCGTAATACAGGACAGTTTGAGCGCACGCTGATAATAGCCGATGATGATGCCTATGTCAGCTACCTCGAGGGGTGTACGGCTCCGATGCGGGACGAGAACCAGTTACATGCCGCTATCGTGGAGATTATTGTCAAGGACCGTGCAGAGGTAAAGTATTCTACTGTTCAGAACTGGTACCCTGGTGATGAGAAAGGAAGAGGAGGCGTACTGAATCTGGTGACGAAACGTGGTGATTTACGTGGTGTAGACTCCAAACTCTCCTGGACACAGGTAGAAACCGGTAGTGCTATCACATGGAAATATCCGTCTTGCGTCTTGCGTGGTGACAACAGTACCGCTGAGTTCTATTCTGTTGCTGTGACCAACAACTATCAGGAGGCAGACACGGGAACCAAGATGATACACATGGGAAAGAATACTAAATCGACGATTATATCGAAAGGTATCTCGGCGGGTCATTCCCAGAATTCTTATCGTGGACTGGTACGTGCAACCTCAAATGCAGACAATGCCCGTAACTACAGCTCGTGTGACTCATTGCTCTTAGGTTCGGAGTGTGGTGCCCATACCTTCCCCTATATGGATATCCATAACGACACTGCCGTTGTAGAGCATGAGGCGACGACTTCAAAGATTAGCGAAGACCAGCTTTTCTATTGCAACCAGCGCGGTATACCCACCGAACAGGCTGTTGGCTTGATAGTCAATGGGTATGCCAAGGAAGTGCTGAACAAGTTGCCGATGGAGTTTGCCGTGGAGGCACGAAAATTACTCTCTGTCTCTTTAGAAGGTACGGTGGGGTAAAGTGAAATAATGAAATATCGAATATGTTAGAAGTACGAAACTTACACGCCAAGATTGGCGACAAAGAGATATTAAGAGGTATTAATCTCACCATTAAAGATGGCGAGACTCATGCCATTATGGGACCCAATGGTTCTGGAAAGTCAACTCTCTCTGCAGTACTGGTGGGGAATCCTCTTTATGAGGTGACTGGTGGTGAGGCTTTCTTCAATGGCAAGAACCTGTTGGAGATGAAGCCGGAGGATCGTGCCCATGAGGGACTGTTCCTCTCCTTTCAATACCCTGTGGAGATTCCTGGTGTATCGATGACCAATTTCATGAAAGCTGCCATCAACGAGAAACGTAAGTATCAGGGACTTCCAGAGCTGAAAGCCTCTGACTTTATTAAACTGATGCGTGAGAAGCAGAAGATAGTGGAGTTAGATAACAAACTCGCCAACCGTTCCGTCAACGAGGGATTCAGTGGTGGTGAGAAGAAGCGCAACGAGATTTTCCAGATGGCGATGTTGGAGCCTAAGCTCTCCATCCTTGATGAGACAGACTCTGGACTTGATGTGGATGCCATGCGTATCGTTGCAGAGGGTGTCAATAAGTTGCGCACCCCAGAAACCTCCTGCATTGTGATAACCCATTACGATCGCCTGTTGGAGATGATACGTCCTGATGTCGTACATATCTTATACAAGGGACAAATTGTAAAGACGGCAGGTCCCGAACTTGCCAAAGAAATACAGGAACGTGGTTACGACTGGATTAAGGAAGATCTGAAGAATGAATAGTGAGCAACAATATATAGAACTCTACGAACAAGCTCGTGGGATGATTTTCCAGCATTCGTCCGAGGTGATGAATGCTATGAGGGATGCTGCTTTCGAACAGTTTCGTTCCCTTGGTTTTCCAAGCCGGAAAGTGGAACGGTATAAATATACTGATATGCAGGCTCTCTTTGCTCCTGACTATGGTCTGAACCTGAACCGCTTGGAGATTCCTGTCAATCCATACGATGCGTTTCGCTGTGATGTCCCCAATCTGTCGACCATGCTCTATTTCGTGGTTAATGACGCTTTCTATTCAAAGGTACTACCCAAGGGAAATATTCCGGAAGGGGTTGTTATTGGTTCCCTAAAGGAGCTTGCCACCTCTCAATATTACCACCGCCTTGCCTCGAAGGATGAGGATGCAGTTACCAGTTTGAACACCATGCTGGCGCAAGACGGACTTTATGTATATGTACCCAAAGGTGTCGTCCTCGATCGTGCCATTCAGATTATAAATATTCTCCGTTCGGATGTCGACTTAATGGTCAACCGACGTGTGCTGATTATCGTGGAAGAGGGAGCAGAAGCCAAGTTCCTGTTTTGTGATCACGCTGCCGATGACCGCAAGTTCCTCGCTACCCAAGTTATTGAGGTATATGTCGGAAAGAATGCCAAGCTCGACCTATATTGTCTGGAGGAGACCCATGCCAAGAACGTGCGGATCAGTAATGTATATATTGACCAGCAGGCAAACAGCCGTGTCAATCACAACGTCATTACGTTGCATAATGGAGTGACGCGTAATAAGCTCAATCTTGAACTCAATGGTGAAGGTGCAGAGTGTTATTGTAACGGTTGTGTGATAGCCGATAAGCAGCAGCATGTGGATAACAATACTTTGATAACCCATTATGTTCCGCACTGTACCAGTAAGGAACTTTATAAATATGTGTTGAACGATGAGGCTGTAGGATCTTTCGCAGGTAAGGTCTATGTGGCTAAGGATGCCCAGAAGACTTCCTCGCAGATGACTAACCAGAACCTCTGTGCCACCAAACAGGCAAGGATGTATACCCAGCCGATGCTGGAGATTTATGCAGACGATGTGAAATGTGCCCATGGCTCTACTGTTGGACAGTTGAACGATGCGGCGATGTTTTACATGCAACAACGTGGTATCTCTCGAAAGGAAGCCCAACTTCTTCTGCAGTTTGCCTTTATCAATGAGGTTATTGACCAGATGGAACTGGAACCGTTACGGGACCGGCTTCATTATCTGGTAGAGAAGCGTTTCCGTGGTGAGTTGAGTAAGTGTGAAGGATGCAAACTCTGTAAGTAATGATGAATAGCAAGAGTTTTCCCCGTCTGATCTTTACTGCACTGCTGTTATCTGTCATGATAACTGCCTGTGACAAGGTGAAGAAGAGTCGTGAACCTAAGATGGCACATGCTGACAGCATCATCTTCGATGTCGGTGCGGCAAAAGACTATGAACGCATGCGTGCCTTATCCGACAGTTTTGAGTTGACGAAAGACATCTCCTCCCTCGATGCCAACCGTTGGCGTGGTGTTTCCTACTATCGTCAGGGACAGTATCGGCTGGCAGAGATTTACTATCGGAAGGCCCTGGAGAGCGACATCAAGTCGGAACAAGACTTGGTGAGTTATATTAAGGTGGCACGCCGTTTATCTGAACTCCTGCTCGTCAAAGGCGATTTTGAGGGTTCCTTGCGCATTGCTATCCCTGCTGTGGCGAAGATGGACGAGAAAGGGGTCGGCTCTGACATTGACTATGCCATCCTGCTGAATAATATCGGATGCTGCCAATTGAACCTAGGACGCGACGAAGAGGCTAATAAGAGTTTCCTCACAGCCCGTGGACATTATGCTAACCGTTGGCAGACAGACTCAACCAGTCGTGGTTTCCAAGAGGCGGTGATAGGAACGGTATATACTAGTATGGCGTATATCAACATGCGTCGCTATGCTGAGTCTATTTATTGGATTGACCGTACGGAGATGCTCCTTGACAAATACCGCCAGCGTCCAGATGCTCGTTCGGAGTATTTTGACGAGTATCAGGGACGTATAGAGATTATGCGTGCTGTGGCACTGCAAGGACTCGATAAACCCAAGGAGGCCCGTCAGGCTTATCAGGCTTTCCAGAAGACGAACTATTCGAAGACTGGACCTGGGCGTATCAATGCCAATGAATATCTGGTGGCAGCCCAACGCTATGCGGAAGCAGCTAATAACTATCAGGTACTGGACAAAACGTTGCATGACTGGGGTATGGAAGCTTCTCTCGATAATATCCAGCTTTATATGTTGCCGAAATTCTTTGCCAACGATAAGGCAGGTCGTCAGGACTCTGCCCGTGCCATTGCAGAACGAATCTTCGAACTGCTTGACACAGCCATCGTCAATCAGAAGAACAGTGCCACTGCCGAACTGGCTACTATCTACGATACCCAAGGAAAGGAAGCGGAGATTGCACTCCAACAGGCTAAGCTCAACAAGCAGAGACTTATCAGTACGGGTGTCGCCTTAGTGTTGGTAATTATTTTCTTCATTGTCTACACTCTCCACCGCCGTCGCGCTACTCATCGTTTAGCTGCTGCTCATAACAAACTGGAAGAGGCTCACCAGAAACTGAAGGTTGCCTATGACCAGTTGGAGGAGACTACAGCTGCCAAAGAGCGTATTGAGAGTGAATTACGCATTGCCCGGAACATCCAGCAGTCTATCGTGCCTAATAAATTCCCTGAATATAATGGTCTCGACCTCTATGCTTATATGATGCCAGCCAAGGAAGTGGGTGGTGACCTGTACGACTATCTGTTAGATGACAAACATATCTATATCTGTTTGGGAGACGTTTCTGGAAAGGGTGTTCCTGCCTCTCTCTTTATGGCACAGGCAGCCCGACTGTTCCGTGCCATGGCGAAACAGCAAATGATGCCTGCTGACATAGCCACCCGTCTGAATGACGAACTCTGCGAGGGTAATGAGAACGGTATGTTCGTTACCATGTTCTTGGCTTTGATTAATCTGGAGACGGGTAGCATGGACTTTTGTAATGCCGGACATAACCCTCCTGTCCTGGGTGACAAGTTCATGGAGATAGAAACCAATGCTCCCATTGGTTTATGGCCTGGACTGGAATTTGTCGGTGAGCATATTGAAAATATCGAAGGAAAGTCATTGTTCCTCTATAGCGATGGTCTCAACGAGGCTGAGAACAAGAATCAGGAACAGTTTGGTGACGATCATTTGTTGAGCATACTACATACCATGCATTTCAATAATGCCCGCCAACTCATCGAATATATGAAGGACGCTGTGGAAAAACACCGTAACGGTGCTTCTCCAAATGACGACTTGACGATGATGGAGCTGAAATTCAACAAGAGAAAGGAATGAGTAACTATAATATAAATAAGGTACGCGAAGACTTTCCCATCCTCTCTCGTGAGGTATATGGGAAATCTCTGGTCTATCTCGATAATGCTGCGACAACCCAAAAGCCTCTGTGTGTGTTAGATGCCATGCGAGAGGAATATCTCAATGTGAATGCTAATGTGCATCGAGGGGTACATTATCTCTCACAACAGGCTACTGATTTGCATGAGGCGGCACGAGAGAAAGTACGTCAGTTTATCCATGCCCAGAAAACAGAGGAGATAGTCTTTACGCGTGGCACCACCGAGGCAATCAATCTGGTAGCTTCATCGTTCTGTGAGTCACAGATGAAGGAAGGGGATGAGGTGCTGGTGACAGAGATGGAGCACCATTCGAATATCGTACCGTGGCAATTGCAAGCACAAAAGCGGGGCATCGTGGTGCGGCATCTGCCGATAACTGACGACGGACGTTTGGTAAGTTGCGATGACATTGCGACTTACCTGACAGAGCGTACCAAACTACTCAGCATAGCTCATGTCAGCAATGTGCTTGGAACCATCAATCCTGTGGCAGACATCATCAAGATAGCTCATGAACGGGGAATTCCTGTTTTGGTGGATGGTGCGCAGAGTGCACCCCATCTGAAGATAGACGTACAAGCCATGGATTGCGACTTTTTCGCTTTCAGTGGTCATAAGATGTATGGACCGACAGGTATTGGCGTACTTTATGGTAAGGAAAAATGGCTTGAGAAGCTGCCTCCCTATCAGGGTGGTGGTGAGATGATAGACAAGGTAACCTGGGAGCGTACCACCTTCGAGCGCCTGCCGTTTAAGTTTGAGGCAGGAACACCTGATTATGTTGCCACTCATGGTCTTGCCCAAGCAATCGACTATATCAATGCTATTGGTCTCGATGCTATTGAAGCTCATGAGCAAGCACTTACACGCTATTGCATGGAACAGCTCCAGACGATTGATGAAATGAAAATCTATGGTCCGCAATCGTCAATTGCCAAAGATGCTGTCGTCAGTTTCAATGTCGGCAACATCCATCATCTAGATTTGGGAACCCTGCTCGATCGTCTGGGTATTGCTGTGCGTACAGGACACCATTGTGCCCAGCCACTGATGGAGCGCTTGGGAATACAAGGTACTGTCCGTGCTTCGTTTGCCATCTATAATACAAAGGAGGAGATTGATGCCTTAGTGGCAGGCATTCGTCGTGTATCACAAATGTTTTGATATGCTTGCGAGTTATTATTACATAGGAAAGTTGGAAGCAGGATGCGATGAGGCTGGGCGTGGATGTCTGGCTGGCAGTGTTTATGCGGCTGCCGTTATCCTCCCTGAGGACTATCATAATGAGGAACTTAACGATTCCAAACAGTTGACGGACAAACGGCGCAAACAACTTCGCAAGATCATCGAGCACGATGCTGTGGCATGGGCAGTGGGTATTGTCACCCCTGAGGAGATAGACAAAATCAATATCCTCAATGCTTCCATCCTTGCTATGCATCGTGCCTTGGACCAACTCAGAGTACGTCCCGAGGCTGTTATCGTGGATGGTAATCGCTTTAAGCCATATCAGGACCTGCCCTATACCACCATAGTCAAAGGGGATGGCAAGTACCTCTCAATAGCAGCAGCAAGTATTCTTGCTAAGACCTATCGTGATGACTATATGGACCGTCTTGCGGAGGAATATCCGCAATACGACTGGCTCTCAAACAAGGGGTATCCCACAAAAAAACACCGGGAGGCAATCCGACAGTATGGTATCACTCCCTACCACCGCAAGTCTTTTAATCTGTTGGGTGACGGACAATTATCCTTTGATTTCTAAAAATTGAAAAATATGACTTTACATTGTCTTTTCCTCGCTACCGTAGCATCTTTGCTAAGCCTCTTCGACCAGAAACAGGATGTAGCATCTGCAAACCAGTTCTTCCAACAGCTCGATCATGAGCAATTTACAGACAGCAAAATACAGTTTACCAATGATGTTCCTGTTGACTCCCTGCAGCAACAGGTATGGTACTGGGCTGCGGAATGGCTCTATGCCCAGCAGGACTACGAGCAAGCAGAGCAGTATGCGTTGAAGGCGCTGAAGAAATATCATCCACAGAACCCAGAACTGGCAGACTGTCAGAACACCTTAGCCTGCATATATGTCAGACTGAGTGACTTCACGAAGGCGGCAGACTATGCCCGGCAGAGTGTGAAAATAGTCATGCGGGGTGGTAACCACGATGACATCTCGTCGAGTCTCAATACCTTGGCAGGAATCTATATGGCAGGCTATCAAGCAAAAGAAGCTGAACAAATCATCCTGCAGGCAATCGACCATGCCAATCAGGTGGACAATCCAGGGCGCAAGGCAATCATTCTGGGTATGGCATCAGAAATATATCATTCCTTGAGTAACGATCAGAAAGCACTCAGTTATGCTGAGGAGGCGATTAAGATAGAAAAGAAATTGGGGCGTCAACCCAAACTCGCTATCCGGTTGTCGCAGAAGGGATCTGCTCTGCTCGGTCTACATCGTTATAAGGAAGCGGAGGAAATTTATCGACAGGTAGTACCTGAGCTGAAAGAGATGGGAAACTACCACTCTTATGCCATTGCCTTGAACCAACTGGGTATGTCACTGATCGGACAGGAACGCCACCGTGAGGCAATACCATATTATCAAGAGGCAGCCAGCCTTTTCTCGAAGATGGGAGACCTCTACAACGAGATTCATTCGCATCGTGGACTTTATGAGAGCTACTGGAAACTGAACCCCGACTCTGCGAAGATAGAATTGGATTATTTTGACCTGCTTAAGGATTCGCTCTATAAACAGTCTACCGCCCAGGCACTCTCACGTTATCATGCTGAGTTTGAGAACAACCGGTTGCAACAGGAGAATGAGGAGATGCGTGCGACCCATCGCACTACTATCCTCATTGCCATTGCTGTCATCCTGCTCCTCACATTACTTGGCTGGTGGTATGTACGACGTATTCACCAGAAGGAGAAAGAGCATGTTGAAGCATTGATGCGCGAGATTGAACAATTGCGGAAAGAGGCTGTGTCAAACCAACAAAGTGCTGATGCCCCCCCTGCAACTCAGATACCAGACGAGGACAGAAAGTTTCTCATGCGCGTCGTCGAGGTGGTCAACGAGGGGATGGCTGCAGGACAGATTAGCGTAGAGAATATCGCTTCAGGGTTGAATATGAGTACACAGACCTTCCGTCGCCGTTTGCAGATGACTGCTGGTGAGACACCTAAGGCTTTCATCTCAGCAATTCAGATGGAGAAAGCGGGTAAGCTGTTGAAGGAGAATCCCGACCTCTCTATTCTTGACATCGCTATGCATTGTGGTTTCGAGGAAGCAAGTTCCTTTGCCCATACCTTCAAGCGAGTTTTTGGTGTGTCACCTTCACAGTATCGCAATTAAAAGAGGTACCTTTATTGAGGTACCTCCTATTCTATAATTTGTGGATGGTGGATGTTATTTTGGCTGTTTGCCGATATAAGCAAGAATACCACCATCAACATACAGGATATGCCCGTTGACGGCATCAGAAGCCTTAGAGGCAAGGAATACAGCGGGACCACCCAGTTCATCGGGGTCCAGCCAGCGTCCTGCAGGAGTCTTGGCGCAGATGAAGGAGTCGAACGGATGGCGGCTACCATCAGGTTGACGCTCACGGAGGGGAGCAGTCTGTGGGGTAGCGATATAACCAGGACCGATAGCGTTGCACTGGATATTATACTCACCATATTCGGAGCAGATGTTGCGGGTAAGCATCTTCAGACCACCTTTGGCGGCTGCATATGCACTGACCGTCTCACGACCCAGTTCTGACATCATTGAACAGATATTGATAATCTTACCCTCGCGACGTTCCATCATCTCTGGGATGACAGCCTTTGTCATGATGAAAGGACCGACGAGGTCGATGTCAATGACCTGCTGGAATTCCTCGCGTTTCATCTCATGCATAGGAATACGCTTGATGATACCTGCATTGTTAACGAGAATGTCAATCTTACCTAATTCACGACGGATGTCAGCCACCATTTTGTTGACCTCCTCCTCGTTGGTGACATCACAGATGTAGCCGTGTGCCTCGATACCCTTTGCCTTGTATTCCGCAAGTGCTTTATCCAAGTGCTCTTGTCCACGGCAGTTAAAGGCGATCTTTGCACCGGCATTAGCCAGTGCCTCAGCGATAGAGAAACCAATGCCATAGGCGGCACCAGTGACAAGTGCCGTCTTTCCCTCTAATGAAAAAATGTTTGCCATAGTTGTACTGTTTTTATTTGTTTTAGTTTATATCTATTCTGCAAAGGTAGTCATTTTCTTGGAACTCCTCCCTTTCTGTCATACGTTTTAAGTTTGATTAATACTTAAAATTCCAGAATCAATGATTGACGGGGGCGTAGTGCCAGATCGGAAGACAGGTCGTAATACCTTCCTGTGAGGATGTCTTTCGCCCGTTTAGTGTCTCCAATCACCTCAGCATAGCGCTTGACTTCCATCGTGGCAGGCTTGCTGGTGCCGTTGAGGATGGTGAGTGCCGTCCTGCCTTGGTATTGGCGGGCGATGACGTAGATGCCTGCATAGGGGATGAACTGGGTCATCGTACCTTTGATAATCACGTCGTTACCCTGTCGCCAGTGCAGCAGTCGACTGGTCCATCGGAACATGTCCTGCTCCGCCCTGGTGCGTCCCTCCTTCGTGAAGGCGTTACGCTTGTCGCCCGGGAAACCGCCTGGGAAGTCCTTGCGCACGTTGCCGTCGGTCACTTCCTTGGTACCGTTCATCAGGATCTCAGTGCCATAGTAGATCTGTGGGATGCGTTTGACGGTCAACAACAAGGCGAGTGCCTGTTTGAGGGCAAGGGTGTCGTGTCCGTTCCCCAAGAAACGGTCGGTATCGTGGTTGTCGATAAACGCCATGACCGACGAGGGATCGGGGTAGAGGAAGTCGTATACAAACGAGTGATAGATGCGGTTCAGACCATTCCACCAGTCGTCTGTTTCTTCATTCTTCGCTTTGTTGAGTTTGTCGAAGAACGAGAAGTCCATGACGGTCTTCAGGTAACTGTTATCCTTAGAGAGTTTGCTGTCCTTCTGCCAGGCAGCGGTATAGGCAGGATCGGTAACCCATGTCTCACCAACCGTATTGAAATAGGGATATTCCTCGTCGAGTTCCTTCATCCACTGTGCCATCGCATCGGCATAGGCATAGGGATAGGTGTCCATGCGGATGCCGTCGATACCCACGGTCTCTATCCACCAGATACTGTTCTGGATGAGATAGCGCATCAGGTGCGGGTTATGCTGGTTGAGGTCGGGCATGGTAGGTACGAACCAACCCTCTGTCGTCTCTTTCAGGTCTATCTTGGAGGCATAAGGGTCTTTGACGGGTGTCAGTTTATAACTGGTCTGCAGGTACTTGCTCTTCTGCTCGTCCTTGAGCCATTCTGGGGTGTTCAACCAGTCTTTCGACGGCATGTCCTTCGTCCAAGGGTGCTCGAAACCAGAGTGGTTGAAGATCATGTCCATCACCACCTTCAGTCCCTTGGCATGCGCCTCGTCCACCAGTCGGCGGTAGTCCTCGTTCGTTCCGAAACGGGGGTCTACCTTATAATAGTCGGTGGTGGCATAGCCATGGTAGGTGGAAAACCCGTTCTCCGAGTCAGGGGAGTCGTTCTCCAGGATGGGTGTCAACCACAATGCCGTGACTCCGAGTTCACAGAAATAGTCCAGGTGCTCACGGATACCGTTCAGGTCGCCCCCGTGTCGCAACGACGGCTGACTGCGGTCCTCCTTATAAGGGCGCATACCCTTTACCTGTGGGTTATGCCCGGCACCCTGCGCAAAACGGTCGGGCATCAGCATATAGAGCACGTCAGCATTGGTGAAACCCTTATGCTGACTGCCCTTCTTCTCCCGTGCCTTGAGGGGATAGTCCACTTTCTGCTTGTCAAACTTCAGTGTCATCGTGCCAGGCTGTGCTCCCTGGAGGTTCATATAGACCAGTAGGTAGTTGGGAGAGTCGAGGCGTACCACACTGTCGATACGCACCCCGGGATAGTCGGTCGTCACCTCCTTGACAGCGGCAATCCCTTTACCATACACCATCAACTGCAGTTGGGGGTTCTTCATCCCTACATACCAGTCGGTGGGGTCTATCTTGTCGATTTTCACTGCAGCGCTCATACTTAGTAATTGTAATGTAAGAAGTCCTAATAATATTGTCCGTTTCATATATGTTGGTATTTTAGTGATGTATCATCAATGCGGATTGTGGTTGGACGACAGCCACGGTGTCTTGCAGGGTTCCCAGTCCTTGCTCATCGATACGCCCGTCCTCGCAGACGATGGTGTAGGTGTCCTTGGGAATCGTGACACGTTGTGGCTGCTTCGAGGCGTTCAGGATGACGACGACCTGTTGCCAGTCGTCAATGCCTTTCAGGTCTTTCAGTCGGAAGGCAACCACCTGACGGGGAGTCTTTAGGAACTCCAAATGCTGGCGGACGAGGTCAGCAGTGCCCAAGCGGAAGGCAGGATGATGCTGACGCAGGGCGATGAGCCGTTTGTAATACTCCATGACTTGTGGGTAACGCTGGAGGTTCGACCATTCCAGACGGTTGATACTGTCGGGTGACTCGAAGGAGTTATGGACACCCTTCTTGTCACGCAGCATCTCCTCACCACTCAGCATGAAAGGAATACCTTGTGAGGTGAAGACAGCGGTCTGGGCAAGGAGGTCGAGACGAATCAACTCATCCATCGTCATGCCAGGCTTACTGGTCTTCAGACGGTCTACCAGACACATATCGTCATGGCAACTCACATAACTCATCATCTGGGTAGGCTCGCCAGCCCAGGGTTTTGTTGAGTAGTTGACCTTCGTCATGTCGACCTGCGGGTGCTCGATCGCTCCTGCAATACCGAATTTCAGGCTTTCCTCACAGTCGGGAACACCGATGAGGAAACCGCCTTTGGTGTCGTCGCTGAAAGGACCACGCAGGGCATCGCGTATCTCGTCAGAGAAAGCGGCGATATGCGGCATCTGCCGTATATTCGCCTTCATACCTAACTGTTCGTCAGGCAGGGCACAGGCTCCGGCACTCCATCCCTCTCCATAGATGAGGATATGGGGGTCGATAGCATCCATCATCTGACGGATGGCATTCATCGTCCCGATATCATGAACACCCATCAGGTCGAAGCGGAAACCGTCCACGTGGTATTCGTCATACCAGTATCTCACACTCTCCATCATGAACTTCCGCATCATAGGCTGTTCGGAAGCCGTCTCGTTGCCACAGCC
>Ga0247608_10001234_pt1 | contig 36369 bp, 50 predicted proteins | sample 176DNAGHGlowgp2_FD_193490 | JGI IMG/M metagenome (GOLD analysis project Ga0247608, IMG submission 193490) | Sheep rumen microbial communities from Palmerston North, Manawatu-Wanganui, New Zealand - 1766 DNA GHGlow gp2 | ecosystem: Host-associated > Mammals > Digestive system > Stomach > Rumen ...
GCAGGTATATGACCGTCACATACCTGCTACTGCGCCTCCTTTTTTATTTTATATATTTTTTATTTACATATATATTATATAATATTTTTTATATTTTATCAACTGCCGCCCTTCTTATCTCTTCCTTTTGCTTTTGGCGCGAAAGCGGCCTTTGCATCATTATATCCATCTTTATAACCTAACTCATAGTCATATCTAATATCTAGTGGAAGATCATCTGGCCCATTTGCACAAATTAAAGCAAACATAAATACTGTGAATATTACTCCAACAAAAACTCCTAAAATAAAATATCCCATATTTTTTCTTCTTTCTTTTGTTTCTTATAATATATTATATATAATTTTTTAATAAATATCAATAAAAAGATCTCTTAAATGAGTTGACTTTTAAAAATTTTTTTCATATACTATAAGTAAAGGAATTCGATGAAAGGAGAATTAAATGGAAGAACAAGATATTGAAATTGAAATAGAATAGAATCAAGAAGAAAATCAATAGGAAGAATCCAAATACCCTAAGCTTGATTATACAATAAAAGATCCTGAATAGCGGAATAAGCTAGTTCATCAAATTGTTGATACTATTCCTCCTGAAAAATTAACTCCTTTCTACTTATAGCAGCTGACAAAATACTTAGTACAAGATTAGCAATCAAAAAAATAGAAATTGGTATTAACAGATAATAGAATGATTACTATAAATAAAAGAGAAACATCCTTTGAATAGTTAGCATCCAAACTTGAAAATGGAGAAGATGGAATTTATAATTTTATTTCATAGGGTGATAAAAATATTCTGTTAACACCTAAAATTGGAATTACTGAAGAAGATATATAGACAATACCTGGATTAAAAGAATTAAGAGAAGCAATTACTCAAATATAGGCTCAGCAAAAAGTAGCAAAAGGAAAAAAGAAATATTTATTAACTAAACAATTAATTGAAATGCGGCAAGATCAATATATACTTAAAAGTGCTTATCGTCCGCCTATCCCAGTTATGAAATTAACATCAAGTTTGCGGCAGATAGATTTGACTTAGCATATTACTATTGATGAAAATGGATAGCCGCATAGTGATGGATTAGTATCATTTTTTAATCCTGATCATATCTCTTGTATTTTATGTAATTATTCAAAATTAAAACAAGATTTATATGGATGCTTTGAAAATGATATGTATTATTTAATGCAAGATTTTGATGATCTTACAGAAGATGCTTTAAAAGATTAGTATCCAGTTTTATATGATATAATGGTGTATAAAATTGATGGATTGCAAAATAAATAGATTTTAGAAAAAATACAAAAAGATCATAACACCTCTTATTCTATTGAATATTTATCTGTCTTATGGCGGAAGAAGATCCCTAAAATAATTGCGGAAAAAGCTAAAGTAAATTGGATCATGTATCATTATACATAGGAAGAAAGAGGTAAATGGAAAAGATGTTCTCGATGTCATGAGATTAAATTGGCTCATCCTTATTTCTTTTCTAAAAATAAAACTTCAAAAGATGGCTATTATAGCTTATGTAAATAGTGCAGAAATAAAAAGTCATAAGGTCATTTTTGGATAATGAATTTAATAAGTTTTTACTTAAGATTAGAAAAGGAGGTGCCTTATGGCAACAAAAGATGACTCAAATGCAAAATATACTTGTGAGCGATGCGGCAAGTTATTAAGCGCGATTAATTTTTATACATATAGAGATGGAACTAAGTGTGAAATTTGTAAGCCATGTCTAACCGCGCATATTGATAATCAAAGACCATAGACTTTTATTTGGATATTGAAAAAAATGGATGTTCCTTATATCCCTACTGAATGGAATGTTTTATTAAAAAAGGCATATGACAAAGATCCTTATAAAATAAATGGAATGTCTGTTATTGGCAAATATCTTGAAAAAATGAAGTTGCGGCAATGGAATCAGTATCGTTTTGAAGATACTGAAAGAATTCAAAAGTAGTTAGAAGAACAGCAACAACAAAAAGTGTAGGTCAATGAAGAAGAAAAACAAAAGTATGAAGCTGAATTGAAAGAGCAACTAGACAATGGCGAGATTTCAATGGCTGAGTATCAAACCCTTGTCCGCACAGAAACTCAAATGTAGAATTTACCAGAATTGCAGGCAAATAAAATTACTGGCCAAATTAATGACCCATATAACCCGCAACAAGATTTTATAGGACAGATGCGGAATCCATTTCAATAGCAATTATTCATCCCATAGGGGGATATGGTTGACCCTGGCGCATAGCTAGATCAATAGGATAAATTATATTTAGCCATGAAATGGGGACGTCTTTATAGTCCAAGCCAATGGGTTACTCTTGAACAGTTATATAAAGAATTTATGGATTCTTTTGATATTCAGGGCGCGGCCCGTATTGATACTTTAAAGATGATATGTAAGACATCTTTAAAAATGAATGAAGCAATCGATATGGGAGACATAGATACATATCAAAAATTATCTCGTGTTTATGATGCGATGATGAAATCTGCAAAATTTACATAGGCTCAAAATAATGAAAGCGGTAGTGATACTATAGACTCAGCCTCTGCTATTGTAGATTTTGTGGAAGCACATAGCGGATAGATTCCTCGTTACGTATGTAAATAGCCATTAGATATAGTTGATAAAATTATTAATGATTTAAAATAGTATAATAAAAGTTTAATATATGAGGATAAATCATTAGCTCAGGAAATTGAACAATATATTCAAGATAGACGAATCGCGGATTAGATGAAGAAAGATAAAAAAGAAGCTGAAAACCGCGGTTTGGATGCTGTTGAAATCGAAGATGATGATTATGTCGAATTTAAATAGGCTCATTAGCAAATGAATTAGCATGATAAGAATTTAAGTGATGAGCGTATTGAATAGGAATATGAGCAAAGGAGGGTGCAAGTGGATAATGAAACTTCAACAACTACTTGAACTTTCTTAGAATAAAGATTTTAGAAAACAAGGAATTTCTGAATAGCGATTATTAAATGATATGGATCAGCTCAGATAGCTCATAGCCTTTTTCCGATAGTATCCAGATATTTTTGTTGATTTTATTAAGGGAAAAGAAAGTAAATTTGAATTTTATTTTTATCAAAGAGTTTATTTGCGAGCGGTTATGAGACATCGTTATGTCTATTGTACTTTTCCACGCGCTTATTCTAAATCTTTTTTATCAATGATGGCATTAATGGTTAGGTGTGTTTTATTTCCTAATTCACATCTATTTGTAACTACAGGAGGAAAATAGCAGGCGGCAAGTATTACAATAGCGAAGATTGAATAGATATGTCGATTAATTCCTGGGCTAAATAATGAAATTAATTGGGAACGCGGCGTTTCTACTAAATCAAAAGATAATGTTAAATATGTGTTTAAGAATGGCTCTTCTATTGATATTTTGGCGGCGAGGGCTTCTTCTCGTGGGCAGCGTCGTACAGGTGGGCTTATGGAATAGTGCGTATTAATTGATGGTGATATTCTTAATGAAGTTATTATTCCTACTACTAATGTTGATAGACGATTGCCAGATGGGACTATGCATAAAGAATAGGTGGTTAATAAGTCTCAAATTTACATTACAACCGCCGGTTGGAAAAATTCTTTTGCGTATAAAAAGTTAATAGAAATTTTAATTAACTCAATTATTGAGCCAGATGAATATATGATAATGGGCGGGACTTATGAAACGCCTGTTGTTTCTGGATTGTTAAATGAAGACTTCGTCGAACAACTGCGGTTACAAGGTACATTTAACGATTAGTCATTTAATAGATAGTATCGTAGTATCTGGTCTGGAGATGTCCAAAACGCATTTTTCTCTTCTGAAAAGTTTGATAAATATAGGGTTTTATTGCAACCCTAGTACGAATATAGCGGGCGATCTTCAAAAAATGCTTATTATGTTTTTGGAATTGATGTAGGTCGTATAGGATGTACAACTGAAATTTGCGTATTTAAAGTGACGCCGCAAGTGCAGGGAGCCGCTCAGAAAACATTAGTTAATTTATATACATTTGATGCTTAGCACTTTGAAACTCAAAGTATTCATATTAAACGACTTTATTATAAATATCAGCCTAAACGAATTGCCATTGATGGTAATGGCTTAGGCGTTGGTCTACTTGATTATTTAGTAAAGACGCAAGAAACAGATGAGGGATAGACATTGCCGCCTTTTGGCGTTTATAATTTAGATGAATATCCTGAATATAAACAATATTTAACTCCAGAAACTTAGCGAGATTTATTATTTGTTATTAAAGCAAATGCGCCAATTAATACAGATGCTTATAGTTATGCTCAGACGCAAATGTTTAGCGGGAAGATTAGATTTTTAATTGATGAAAGTTTAGCTAAGACAAAGTTAATGTCTACAAAAGTTGGACAAAATATGTCTGTAGATGAGCGTAATGAATATTTAAGACCTTTTATTCAAACTTCTATATTGAAGGAACAGACCTTGAATTTAGTAGAATAGAACGAAGGTGTTAATATTATTTTAAAGCAAAGTAATAGAAGCATTAAAAAAGATAAGTTTTCTGCTTTTATTTATGGATTATATTACATTAAATTAGAAGAAGAATTAAGCAAAAAACGCAAGACTCGAGATATATCTAAATTTTTATTTTTTACTTCTAAATGATAGGTCAAAACTTGATAATAATATTCTTCATTTTTTAATATATAAGTAGCAAAGGAGAGAAATTTATGCGAGCATCTAGAGGTTAGATAAAAATAGAAGAAATTTTGCAATAGTCTGGATTAGAGTTCGCTGAAGAGTATTCTTTTCAAGATTTGGTGAGCAACAATGGGCGACCGCTTAGATTTGATTTTGCTGTTTTTAATGATTAGCATTAGTTGGAATTTCTTATTGAATTTCAAGGTATTCAACACTATTAGCCAAAAGATAAATTTGGTGGTTATAGTGGATTAAGAAAACAACAATATAATGATATGAAAAAAAGATAGTATTGTCAAGCGCATAATATAAAATTAGTTATTATTCCTTATTGGGACGAGTATAATGTTAATTATGACTATATTATGAAGGCAGCCTATGGTTGGTAGTAATCCAGAAGGAGAGGTAATTAAAATTGGTTAATCGAATGGCCGAGATTAAAAAGAAAGGTTTTAATATGGTCGTTGCGGATGAAAATTTAGATAACGATTTAGTTAATGACCCTTCTTTTGCAGATTTTACTCGAATGAGAGGGTTGAGATCTCTCACTGATGCGATTTTCCGATTAGGAGATTTACAAAAAGCCAATCCACGATTAGCTAATAAAGAAGAAGTTCTTGCTGCTATTCATAAAGGTGATTGTGAAAGAATGAGAGCTATTTCAAATTTCTTTTATAAAACAAGTGGTATTTATCAAAGATTATGCCGATATATGGCTTATATGTATAGATACGATTGGCTAATTACTCCTCATTATCAAGATGATGCAAATCCTGAAAAAATTGTTAAGGGTTTTAATGAAGCTTTAAAATATTTAGATGATTTTGGAGCTAAGCAATTTTTTGGGGATGTCGCTTTAAAAGTTGTTAGAAATGGCTGCTATTATGGATATGTCATTTTTAAAGAACATAAAATAATGGTACAAGAGCTTCCTATTAGATATTGTCGTTCTAGATTTTCTATTAATGGACAGGCTGTTGTAGAATTTAATATGCGTTATTTTGATGATGCCTTTAGTAGCACAGAAGAGAGATTAAGAATTTTATAGCTTTTCCCTCCTGAATTTCAAAAAGCTTATAAGCTATATAAACAAAATAAATTGGCGGCAGAGCTTCCTGGTGATGAAGACGGTTGGTATATGTTACAGGTGGGCGCCGCAATTAAATTTAATTTAAATGGTTAGGATTTTCCGCCATTTATAGCTGTTATTCCAGCAATTATTGATTTAGATGAAGCGCAGGCCTTAGATAAGAAAAAGCTTCAACAAAGATTATTAAAAATTCTTATTCAAAAAATGCCAATTGATAAAAATGGCGATTTAGTTTTTGACGTTGATGAAGCTCAGCAGTTACATAATAATGCTATTAATATGTTATCTAAAGCTATTGGTGTGGATGTATTAACTACTTTTGCAGATGTTGATGTTGCAGATATGTCAGATAATGATGCGGCAACCGCAACAGACGATTTACAAAGAGTAGAACGTACAGTGTATAATGAAGCTGGCGTTTCACAAATGCAATTTAATACAGATGGTAATTTAGCTTTATAGAAATCAATTTTAAATGATGAAGCTAGTTTATTAAATTTGATTCAACAATTTGAAATGTTTTTAAATGTTCTATTAACACCATTTAATACTAATAAAAAATGGTTTTATAGAGCGCAAATTTTACCAACAACAATTTATAATTATAAAGATTTAGCAAAGCAATATAAAGAGCATACTCAGTTAGGCTATTCAAAAATGTTGCCTCAAATTGCTCTTGGGCAATCTCAAAGTGCGGTTTTATCTACTGCTTACTTTGAAAATGATATTTTAGATTTAGTTAATGTGTTTATTCCTCCGCTTATGTCTAGTACAATGAATGCTGATGTTTTAAACAGAAATAAAACAACTGATTCAGAGGGCGCGGGTAGGCCTGAAAAGGCAGATGATGAAAAATCAACTAAAACTATTCAGAATGAATAGTCTAAAAGCTAAAAAATTTTTAGGACAAACTTTGTTAAATTAATATCGTAATTTTTTATAATAAGTAAGGAACTTGAAAGGAGAAAGCCATGCATCAATCCGTTGCAACAATCAATTCTCCAGAATTTCTAAATCTTCAACCGCTTGATATTAATCCGTTAATGTCTAAGTGTGAAATAAAAGTCCTTTATTTAGGAGCTAATAGAAATAATAGTTTTATTACTAAAGAAGTTGCTACAGAAATGGGTAAAACTCTCCGTGGAGCTCCTATTGTGGGTTATTACAAGGACAGTAAAGAAGATTTTGCTGATCATGGAGATCAGATGATTTTTGATGATGAAGGTATCCATTTTAATTGTTTAACAAAACCCTATGGCTTTGTTGCGCCAGACGCTCAAGTTTGGTTTCAAGATTTTGAAGACAAAGATAGCTTTGGTAACAGCATTATTAGGACTTATTTAATGACTACAGGATATTTATGGACTGGCCAATTCCCGGAATCCAGCTTAGCCGTCGATGAAGGTCGTCCGCAATCTATGTAGCTTGATAGGAATACTCTTGAAGGGACTTGGTAGACAAATCTTAAGACAGGAATTGATTTCTTTATCATTAATGATGCAATTATTTCAAAATTATGTATTTTAGGAGACGATGTTGAGCCTTGCTTTGAAGGCGCTTCTGTGACGGCTCCTGATGTAAGTTCAAAGTTCACTTTGGACAATGATTTTAGACATACTTTATATAGTATGATGCAGGATTTAAAGAACGCTTTAGAAGGAGGACAACAGATGTAGGATCCTAAGACTGTTGAAGTGGTCGAAGAGACAAATAGTCCGGCTAATGAAGTTGTGGAAGAAAATCCTGTAATAGAAAATTCTTCTACAAACTAGGACAAAGTTGATGAAAATACCCCTTCAAATATTGATAATAATACAGAAGATACTACGGTAACAACAGAAGACACTTTTGCAGAAAAGACAGAAGAAAACGTTAATACTGAGTTACAAGAAAAGTATGCGGCTATTGAAGATGAATTTAATAAATTAAAAGAATCTTATACTGCATTACAGACTCAGTGCGAAGAATTAACTGCAAGATGTAATGAATTAGCTGAATTTAAGAAAACTATTGATAATGAAAAGAAAGATGCTTTAATTGCTGATTTCTATATGCTTTCTAATGAAGATAAGGCCGATATTATTGCAAATAAAGAAAAATATTCTTTAGAAGATATTAAGGCAAAGTTATCTGTAATTTGTTTTGATAAAAAAGTTAGTTTTTCCAAAAGTGAAGGCAAAGAAAAGAAAGAAGACGTTGTTACTTATAATGTAAATAATACTAATGACAGTAACTTACCAGATTGGGTAAAGGCTGTTAAGTAGCAGCAAGATAATGCTAATTAATTAGGAGGCTTAATAAATGGCAACAACTATTTCAAGAAAAGGTTATGGACAGGTCGAGCCTAATCACCTTTCTGGTATTGTAACTGGTCAAATTTATGCTCAGTTACCTGCCCATGTTAATACGGCTGCAAGTGGTCAACCAAGTAATGCAATTACCCAGCTTGAGCAAGGCCAGTTTGCTAAATATGATTATGCTGCTGGTGAAGTTAATTTCACTGGTGATGGCGAATTTATGCTTGTTTATAATGAAGAAAAGCTTTATGATGAAAGAAAACAAGCTCATAAACATTTTGTTTATAAAACAGAAGATTTTACCGATGGTAAAATTTATCCACGTTTAATCAAAACTAACATTGGTGATATTTATACTACAAATACAATTGGTGTCGCTAATACTTCTGATACTGCCACTGTTGGTACAGTAAGTCTTTCTGTTGGCAATTATTTAACAGTTGGCTCTACTGGCTTCTTAGCAAAAGCTACAGGAGAAGGAATGCCAGCTTCTGGTATGGTTTGGAAGGTTGTTAAGGAATATACGATGCCCGATGGACAACCTGGCGTTAAGATTCAAAGAGTTCAGTAATAAGGAGGAAAGAAACGATGGCATTAGAAAAGAAACAGCTTATTGAGTTAGCTAGAGCCAATGCTAAGGCTTCATTAAATCCTTCTGTTGCATACTCTTTTAATGGAGAAAAATTATCAGCAGATGCTCTCAATAAGACATTTATTAAGGAATTAAATGAACTTGGGGCAACCCCGCAAGATTTTAGAGAAAATCAGAATTTAATTTATACTTTAATGGAAATCGGTCTTACTGAGGTTCTTCCTCAGAAAGTTCTTGATGCTTATGGTCAGTTTGCGGATGTTCGTACATTCCCGCAGGGCACTAAGCCTGTTTATAAGACCAAGATTAGTGAAGCTTCTAGGAAGCGTGCTAAGCAGTTCGTTACCAGAGTTGGTCTGGCTGGTAGATATGAAGTTTTTAAGCTTGATGGCTATGAAATTGAAGTTCCTACATCTGCATATGGCGGAGCTGCCAGAGTTGAATGGGAAGAGCTTCTTGATGGTCGTATGACCTTAAATGATTATTACAGTATCGTTCTTGAAGGAATGGATGAAGCTGTTTATAAGGAAATCGCAAAAGCTCTTGTAGCTATGGTTGATACTCTTCCTGCACTTCAAAAGTCCATTCAAACAACATTCAACGAGGCTCAGATGGATAGACTGCTCTCTTATGCAGATGCTTATGGCAGAGCTACTATTTATTGTACATTTGAGTTTGCGGCAACCATGCTTCCTTCTTCAGCAAATAATTATGCGGCATGGTCTGATGCAATGAAGGATCAGGTTTGGAATAATGGCTATTTTGCTACTTATAAGGGTCATAATGTTATTATTCTTCCTCAGTCCTTTGAAGAGATTACAAACACCACTGCAACTAAAGTGATTGATCCTTCTTATGCTTGGATCATTCCTACTGGGGCCGAAAAGCCAGTTAAGGTTGCATTTGAGGGTGGCGCTCAAGTTAAGTCATTTGATAATAGAGACTGGTCTACTGAAATTCAAACTTATCAGAAGTTTGGTGTAGCCACTTATGTTGTTAATCCTGGTATCTGTGTTTATAGAAATTCGACATTGACGACTACATTTAGTGCTACTTAATAAATATTTAAGTAATGGGGAGAATTGAATAAATAATTCTCCCCATATTTTTTATATAAGGAGATAAAAGGAGTTTTATATATTATGGATAAAAATACATTAATTAAAGTAATTAACAAGTATTCTGGTATTGTCGGTTATGATGTCCCAGATTTAGGCGTGCATAGAGATTTTTTCCCAAATGAAACTAAAGAAATTTCATATGAAGAATTATAGAAGCTGTCTTATATTCCTGGCGGAGAGGTTATTTTAAGATAGTATCTTGAAATTAGTGATAAATAGGTTGCTAATACTTTACTTCATATTAGTCCTGAGCCAGAATATTATTATTCTGAAGAAGATGTAAAAAGATTAATGACAGGTGGATCTTTAGATGAATTTTTAGATTGCTTAGATTTTGCTCCAAGTGTTATTATTGATATGATTAAGGTTTTAGCGGTTGAGTTACCTCTTAACGATGTTAGCAAAAGAGAAGCCATTAAAGACAAATTAGGCTTTGATGTCACAAAGGCAATTGAAATTAGAAACACCAAATTAGATGGAGAAACAGATGTGATTGATAATCAAGTATCTAAGACAGCTAGACGAGTAAAACCAGTTGATTCTACTCCTGCTGCGACTGGCCGCAGATATGTTCCAGAAAATAAATAATAACTAATAGGAGGAATATATTATGTCTACGACATCATTTTCACTTGTATATGACTCCTTTCTTTCAAAAATTACGGATGATATGTATCTAGAATTAAATGAACTAGATACATTTCGTTTATTATAGCAATTATTATTCTCAGCTATTGAAAAATTTGAATTTCCGCGAGTTAATTTAAATGATTATGAATATTTTGGAGTTGCTGATGTTCGAACTTATAATGGAGCAGAAAGCAATCATCAAAATGTTGATGCTATTATTTATGATGGCGGTTGCTTTAATTTTTCTTTAAGCCATGAAGAAGTTAATATTTTAGCTGTTTATATGATTGTAGAATGGCTAAGTCAACAATTAGCAAGTGTTGAAAATACTAGAATGAAATATAGTGGCTCTGATTTTAAATTTACCTCTCAGGCAAATCATATGCAAAAATTACTTCAATTAAAGAAGGATTATGAAAGATAGGGATTCCATTTGCAGCGTCTATATAAAAGACGTATTGCAGATAAAAATGGAATTATGCGTTCTACATTTAATGTTATTATGTAGCCTATCTCTTGGGATAACAGCGTATGATATTAAAATATAATATAGATATTAATAATAATGCAATCGTGGATAGATTACAAAATTTAATTAATCAAATTTATAAATTATTGCCAATGAGAGAAGAAGGGGCTGAATGGGAGAAACCATTAGATACTATTTTATAGTAGCTGGCGGGAATGCAAAGATTAATGGAAGGCGGCTTTCCAGAAATTTTCTTTCCCCTTTTAAATAAATTAGAAGGATTATATTCATTAATCACAGAAGAAGAGTTTCTTTGTTATAGACGAACAATTTTCGAATGCTTAGGGTTAATGAATGATTTAAAAGAAAAAATATGTCATTAGAATTATTAAATAAAAGATTAAACTACCATGGCGGAAATCAGTAGCAAAGATTTATAAATGATAAATTAAGATCATTAAAAAGGGCTTTGTTATATTCTTATCAAGCCGCAACCGCCGTGTTATCTGATTAGAGAGAATTTAGATGTTTGATTAATCCTGATAAAAATTCTCCTTCGTATGATAATAAGATTATTTCAATTCCTTATAAAGATATTTGTTTAAACAAACCGCGAGTAGGAAAAACAATAGAAGGAGAAGAAGAGATAGGATTAAAACCTGGGGATGTATTTGTTTGGAAATAGACAAATACGCATTGGTTAGTTTATTTATAGTATTTAGAAGAAGACGCTTATTTTAGATCTGAAATTAGAAGATGTGATCAATAGATCAAGGTAAACGATCAATCTTATTGGGTGTATATTCGCGGACCTGTAGAAACTTCTATTGAATGGTCTCAGAAAGCGGGAATTGAATGGAATTCTTTAAATCATTCATTAGTAATGTATATTACTAATGATTAGAATACTAATGATTATTTTCATCGTTTTCAACTTATAAAAGTATTATAGCCGTCAAGTGGAATTGAAAAAACTTGGCAAGTAGTTGACGCTGATCCTTATTATGGGGATGGTATTATTCAAGTATTTTTAGATGAATATTTTGAAAATACTGTTGAATAGGCGGGTAAGAAATAGAAAGAAGAAAATAATCCGCCGCCATAGATTGATGAGACAAAACCTTATATTGATGGGCCTATTGAGGTTACTCAGTATAGTAAGGCAATGTATCATATTAAAAATACAAGTGGCGGTAAATGGTTAATAAATTGGAAGTAGTAGTAGATTGATTTAAAGTATAATAAAAATATTTTACTACTTGATATTCCTATTGGTGAATTAAGCACATTTACTTTGATTTATCGAAAAGATCAAGAATAGGATGTTACTTTAAATGTAAAAATAGTTGCTATGTAAATAGTTTGGAGATAAAAGGAGTTTAATATGAGAAAAGATTTAGTATTGAGTCCTTTTGACTTTACATCTTCTTTTTTATCTTGTGAAAAAGATTTAGAAACAATTTTAAGAAAATTGTTTGTTGAAAGTCAACCGTATAGTGATGATCTTAAAAGATTGTTAGTGATAAATGCTAAAGACTGTTTAGATAATACTGAAAGTGAAGTTTATAAAAAAGCTATTCAAGATATGAGTTTATCTAAGTTAAGAGAAGAAGGATATTTAAAATTTTAGCCAAAGATTAAAATGCCATAGCATGAGTAGGTTAAAAGTTATTTGATTTTTTCTTTTGATAATTTTAAAACTAATGCAACAAATCCGCAATTTAGAGATTGTAATGTTTTTATTGATGTATTATGCCATAGTGATTATTGGGATTTAGGAAAATTCAGATCTCGTCCATTAAAAATTTGTGGTTATATCGATGGTATTTTGAATAATGCAAGATTATCAGGGATAGGAACATTTCAATTTTTAGGTTGTAATGAATTAGTTTTAGATGAAACCTTATCTGGCTATACTATTTCTTATGAAGCTATTCATGGTACAGATGATAAAATTCCTACTCAACATGGATGGATAAGTAATGTTGGATGAATTACTTTTGTTATCTGGCAATGATATCCCAATTCCATAGGCTCAATTAGTAATTCATCAACCGCGATTAAAAGAAATTGCCTATATTACAGAAACTCGTTTTTGGAAAGGTTGCGAACTTTTTAAGTTTGATAAGGAAGTTTTAGATGATAAGGACAAACTTGGTTTATCTAATTGGTCAAATTTTAATATAATAATGTCAATGATTCAAGAAAAAAATTTTGAATCAATGCAGGCAAAAGTAAATGTTATATCTATTTTAACTTTGCTTTTTCCAGATTATAGAATAACACTTAATCAAAATAAAATTCAACTTTATAAATAGGAAACTAAATAGATAAATGAAATAAATAATAATAATTTTTAGTTTTTTAAAAATATTTTAATTGAAATATTTTGTTTAAGTGGTGGAGAAGAAGATGAACAGTATAATCCTGCGGGAGAAGCCGCAGAACGTATTGCTAAGAAATTAATGGAAGCAAGAAAAAAGAAGGCGAAGCTGGCGTCTTCTAATGATAATAAAGATAAGATTTCTATATTAAGTAGATATATTTCTATTCTTGCTGTTGGATAGCAAAAAGATATTAATGATTTAATGAATTATACTGTTTACCAACTTATGGATTAGTTTAGACGCTATCAATTGAAAGCTAGTTTTGATTCTTGGGAAAAATACAAAATTGCAGGAGCTACTGATTTAGAAGATCCTGAAAATTGGTATAGAGATTTATATTCTAAAGAAGAAGACACTAATAATAAAAATTCAAATGATAGTTGGCTTGAGGTGTTATAATTAAAAATAATACATTTTTTGTACAAAAAATATTTAAGGAGGATATCCGAATATGAAATTTGGTGTTCGTTAGATTGCGAATGTTGTTTTCAGAGCGGCTAATGAAGGACAGAAAATCGGCGCTGTAACTTATCATAAAGGACAGCCTGTTTTCTATCTTGACACAGCAAAGACGTCTACCATGGAAGGCGCTGCTACTTCTGTTTATGCAACTGGTGGTCGCGGTAATACTCGTTTATTATCTTGGGAAGGTGAAAAAACTTTAACTTTTACCGTTGAAGATGCTTTACTTTCTCCTATTAGTTTCTCTATGCTTGCTGGTGCTAATGTTTTAAAGGGCGCTGCTAATAGTACTAAACTTGTGCATTTCCATCAAACTACCGCAGCCACCATTGCAAACGGAGTTATTGATCTTACTAATGCTTTATTAACTGGTGATACGATTTGTAGTACTGCCCCCATTTATGTTATGGAGGTTGATGATGGAGGAGATTTAACAGGAGCTTTCCAGTCTGGCTGGCAAGTTGGTTAGGGCGGAAAAACTTTAACTAAAACAGGCGCCAGTAGCGGCACTGTTATGGTAGACTACTATGTAAAAAGATTAGATAATACTATAACATAGCTTCAAATTGATGCTGGTACCTTTGGTGGTTATTTCTATGTTGAAGCAGATACTTTATTTAGACGTCAATCTGATGGTAAGGATTTACCTGCCAACTTAACATTCCCGCTCGTTAAGATTCAGTCTAATTTTACTTTCTCTATGTCTGCAACAGGAGACCCAAGTACATTTACGTTTACTATGGATGCGTTCCCTGGTTATACATATTTCAATACAAATAAGAAAGTACTTTGTGCAATTCAAGTTGCTGATGATGGTGTATCTGCTAATACAGCAACTAGCACAGTATTCCCGCATCCTGCCGAAACAAAAGATTCTAGAATTGTTGAATCTGTTTCTGATTCTGTGAATGGTACTGAAACAGCAGTTGATGGAGTTGTTGAAACGGACGATGCCGCGTCAGGCTAATAAATTAAATAAATTAAATGGGAGAAGTTTTAAAACTTCTCCCATTTTTTTGTTATAAGGAGAAAGAAGAGGAATGATGAATGGCTGATATTGTAAATGATATTGATTTTCAAAGATAGGCAGAAAATATTTTAGAATAGTTATAGAAAATAGTTGAACAACAAGACAATCAAATAATAATTGATAAATTAAAACCTATTTGTTAGCGATTTTCTGTTGTTTATGACTATTTTTATTAGCATGATATATCATATAATGAAGCTTTATAGCAATATGGAAAATTTTTAAAACATCTAACTGTTTTATCGCAATCATCTGATGAATCTAGCAATGTCATTCAAGATTTGAATAATATTCATAAAATACAAAATCTTTCTCAGTTTAATAATTAGAGATATGGATTAATACAACAATTATAGACAATTTTAACTGGTTTTAAATCAATCTTTTTAAGATTAATAGGCCAAGAATTTGTACAAGTTGTCGTTGTAGAAGTTGAAGATGAGCATGGAAATTTGATTCCTCAAACTTATTAGATGCAAAATTGGATGGATTTAGCATCTATAATTGTAGATAGGACAGATGGTTTACAAGGTAGATTAATGTAGAATAAAAAAATGGCATAGCATTTTGAAAAACGTCAACATAATACGATATTTGAAAAAATTGCTTCTAATCATATAGAAAAATGTAATGCAATTTATAGCTAGGCAAGAAGACGCATTAATATTTTTTATACAGTAACTGGACGCACAGGAGGCCAATCATTATTATTATATAAATTGTCTAATAGATGGTTTAAATTTTGGGTTGCTAATTTGGGAGATTTAAAAGAAGGATATGTTACAATGGTTATGAAGCATTAGGGTGAAATTCCTACTGAGCAAGAAAGGCAAATATAGTTATTTACACGATATATTGGTTAGGTAGATAATATTGCTGGTACATTATTACAAGATGTCCAAACTCAACAAAATCAACAAATTTCTGTTAAATCAAGCAGAGCACAAACAGGGTCACATATGGAAATAATTGCATTAATTAAAGAAATTGCCAATAGTAACGATTCTCCGTTAAATTTAATAAATAAAGCTTTTCAAAAAGATAAGGTTGCTAGTTTAACTGGAAAAGGGCGAAGAAATAGGCTATTAGATTCAAAAAAAGATAAAGAAAAGTTAGCAGAATTATTAAAGAAAAATGGAGCAAATAAAGCTCGCACCATAACAAATTAGATAATTCCAAAAGAAATTCGTGGTTGACAAATTAAAAAATTTTTTATATACTATAAAAGAGTATAGAATTGAGATAAAAGGAGTTTTAAAATGAAGGTATCATTCACTAATATGAAATTAAAGGTTGATAATTCAGTGAAAACTTTTTAGTTTGGCGGACAGACAATTGAAGTTTTACAATATCTTCCTGCTCAAGATAAATATGATTTAATTATGGTCGCTCTTCAAAATGCAACAGAAGAGGGCAATTATAATGAATTTAAATTAAATACATATTTTGAATTATATTTAGTTTATATGTACACAAATATTTCCTTTACTGAAAAGCAAAGAGAAAATGAATTAAAGATTTACGATCAATTAAAAAGCAATGGATTCTTTGAATTATTTTATGCAGCGTTGCCTGAAGATGAATATAATGAGTTACTCACTAACATTCAGACAATTAAAGAAGATACTATGCGGTATAGAGCAGGAGCCGCATCTGTATTAAATAATTTAATTAATAATCTTCCTAAAAATGCGGAAGCCGCAGCTAAAATTGTTGAACAGTTCAATCCTGAACAATTTAAAGCAGTAGTTGATTTTGCAAGATATGCAAATGGCGGAAGAGATATAAATACAAATTAGCAAGTGCAATAAAAAATAGGGGACAGTTAATTAACTGTCCCCTTTATTTTTTTATTTATTTGGTACCTGTACTACCAAAGCCGCCGCTACCGCGTTCTGTTTCAGATAAATTTTCAAATTCAGTAAACTCCATTGGCACGAAAGGCATTAATACCATTTGTGCAATTCGTTCACCAGGTTCAACCATCTGAGTAGATTCACTATCATTATGCAATGCAACGATATATTCTCCTCGATAATCGCTGTCGCACACTCCCACACAATTTGCAGGTCTCAAGCCCTTTTTTGCGGCAAGGCCAGATCGTGCAAAGATGGCAGCAAATGTATTTTTAGGAAGTTCAAATGAAAGACCTATTCCAATCTTTTCTGTTTCATGTGGACGAATCAAAACTGAATGGTCAATCGCCGCATAAAGATCATATCCCGCCGCATATTCGCTTCCGCGTGTAGGAAGATGTGCATTTTCATTAAGAATTTTAACAGGAATATTCATTCAACCACCTCATATTCAACTTCGTATTCTGTATCAGGTTCTTTAATATTGTTAAAAAGTTTGGTTAGAGTAATCTTATAATATTCATCTATAACTTCGCCTTTTGATTTAACTTCTTTATGCTAATTAGTATATTTACTTAAAATGTAAGTAGAATCTTTTTTAGCTTCTTCAATCATTTTAACAGCTTCCGCTTCAGTGTTAACGCGATACGTTTCTGTTGTGCTTACTAGATACTTCATATATTCTCCTTAAATACAATTAAAAATTAATTTATTATATTGATATTTTTCTATTTCTTTCTTTTGAATTTTTTGAATTAATCCAGATACATAATGAGCAGCTCCAGAAAAATCAACTTGATTTACATCGTATTGTTTAGCATAATTTAAGATATCTTCATCTAAATTTTCAATAGTAGTTTGGAATGAACTAATTTTGTTGCCATCCTAATAAATGTAGAAAGTTTGCTGTAAATCAAAAGGTCTTAAAACTCCTATAATTTTTCTCATTGTTATTTCTCTCCTTCTGATTAGCATTCAATTACAAAGTCATCACAAGGGAATAAATAATAAGCAAAGACTTCTTTATTAATTTTTAACCAAATTTCCCATTTATTATCATCTATTTCCTTTTCCATTGAAAGAATCTGTCCTCTTTCATTTAATAGCTCTATTAGTTCTTTTGCGGCGAGCTTTGGAGGATTAGCATTACGTTTGGCATACATATGAAATACTGTAAAATCATATTTTTCACGACATAATAACATTACATAGCTATCTGCATACCAATTAAACCATGTTTCTAATTGTCCTTGAATTTCTTCTATCTTTTCTTTTGAAAGAGCGGATTCTTTTTTCATAATCGCTTTATTCATATCATAAAGAGTTGTTCCTAAAGATACTTCAGATGTTTTTTTATCCATACTTTATATCCTTTACATATTTATTATAACATTTTTTTTTATTAAAAATCAACATTTTTGTATAAGATGCGTTGATTTCTACTTCCTCTTAGTTCAAGAGTTAAATCTTTTTCTTCTTCTTTATATCTTCCATCAATTAAAACATCTATGTTATTTAAAATATTATTAATGCTATCATTATTTTCAGCTTGTAATTCTTCTAATGTATAGCCTGTCCATACAAATATTTTAATATGCGGAAAAGCAGCGCGAATTCCAGTGATAATATTATTTACTCCATCACGGTTTTGAGGGCAAAGAGGTTCACCACCGAGTACTGAAAAGTTTCTTGTGATCCCATTTGCGCAAATAGCTTTTATAATTTGGCCCCGAATATCTACAGGAAGCTCTTTCCCGCCATTAAAATCCCATGTTTCAGGATTAAAGCATCCAGGGCAATGATGCGGACAACCTTGAACAAAAAATGAAACGCATGTCCCTTTCCCATTTGCAAAATCATTAGTATTTAATCCAGCATATCTTTTCATGTTTTACACAACCATTCTATTAAAATTGATCCTAATGAATTTCCTATAATAATAAATATAAACTTTAATAAATTCATAAATGAAAAATTAAATAATAGATAAGGAAAATCTGCTATACAGTGTTCTGCTCCAATTAAAATAAATATCATAATAGCAAATACTGTAAATAAATGAATTTTATTTTTTACTGCAAAATGAATTAGCATTCCACAAAAGATAGCATTAATAAATAGAGTTATAATTGATTTAGAAAATTTAGTTGCGGCTGCTGCAGATATGAGAGGAATAAAACCACCGTTTGCCAACGCATATAAACCCACTGTCGCCGCGATGCCAATAAAATTAAATATTAATACGGTAAGTAAAAATGGAGTATCTTTTAATTTTTGAACAAAACCAATTTTACCAGTATATAAATTTAATTGCATATTAATAATTGTTAACAACCCAAAACTAAATAACATTGGTCCAATTATAGGCACTTTAGTTTGGGTATTAATAATAACACCCAAACCAATTAAAATACCTGCCAATAAAGACTTATTTATACATTTTTTGGTTTCAATCATCATTATTTATATCCTCTAAGTAATGTAGAATGCTTAAATCTCATTTCTGTCTCTTGCTGTTTACCTAAATTAAAGGCTGTTTTATAATCTCCCGTAAGGTATCCAGTCACGCGTCTTAATCTTTGGATATTATTACCACCACACATTGGACATTTATCATTGATTTCTCCAGAATATCCGCATCCAAGACAAAGATCATTAGGTACGTTTAAGGCAAAATAAGGAATATCATGATCCATTGCATAATTAACAATTTGCTCAAGAGCATCAATATTGTGCAGAATTCCACTGTCTAATTCAACATAAGTAATACATCCCGCAGAACTGTATCCAGTTAATTGACTTTCAATATCAATTTTTGTAAATGGATCCATCTCTTTCCATACAGGAACATGAATACTATTAGTAAAGAATTCTTTATCACTTACATTTGGAATAGTTCCATATTTCTTTTGGAACTTTTTCATTGCAGTATAACATAAATTTTCAGCAGGAGTATAATAAACTCCAAAATTAAGTTTATATTCTTTTTTAAATTCAGCGCAACGATCTTTAAATAATTGTTCAATTCGTTTAGCTAATTTCATACCTTCTTCTGTAGTATGATCTTGACCAATTAAAATTTGAAGAGTTTCTGCAAGTCCGATTTGACCAAGAGCTAAAGTTCCATGTTTTAATGCACTTCTAATACCTTCTTCTGGATGATAGCCTTTCATAACATCATTTTCCCACATGAATTTTGCGGAAGATGGGTCTTGTGAACAAATATATTCAAATCTTTCAATAAGCATATCTTTAGCTTCATGGATTTTTTGATCAAGTAATCGCATAAAATTATCTATTGTAGTAATTTCTTTATATACAATTCCCTTTTCAACAGAACTATTTTCATAATCTTCAACAGATCCAATGTGCAATTTTTTAGCTTCCATAGCAATAGTAGGAAGAATAATAGTTACAGGACAAATATTACCACGGCCATCTTTGCGTTGCGGATTGACGCCTGGTTCTGCGTTTATATCGAAACCATTGGCGGTGCGGCATCCCATTGTTGAGAAATATGTGGTCGGGTCCTTAGGATCATAACCTGCATTCCCGCTCCAGTCAACATTTGCATAATTAGGATAAAGCCTTTTTGCTGTTGATTCTAGGGCTAATCTATAAAGATCATAATTCGGAGTATCAGGCTCTTTATTAACACCACTCATAATCTGAAAGATACCACAAGGAAAAACAGAGGTTTTATGAAATTCTCCAACACCATCAATACTTCCTTTTAAAAGAGCTTTAATTATCATTCTGCCTTCTGGAAGTGTACAAGTGCCATAATTAATAGAGGTAAATGGCAATTGATTTCCTGAGCGCGATTGCAGAGTATTTAAATTATGATACATCCCCTCAACCGCTTGTTTAATTTCTCTTTCAGTCATGTCCATTGCATATTCATATACTGAATCAATGCAATATGACGGATCTGTAACTGATAAGTTGTCTACTTTAAAATCATTTGATAAAGTCATTTCTTTTTCTATTGCGCTGTCGCTAAAATGACTAATATATTTTAATCCATCTTTATAATGTTTATAAAAACTTTTTCTTACATATGGGACCATCGTCCAGTCTAAATGTGTTGCGGAAACTCCACCAAATTGCTGTAAAGATTGAAGTTGGAAAATTACTGCAAGCAACTGAAAAGCTGTATTTACTGAATTGGCTGGACGAACATCTGTTTGACGTGTATTAAAACCTTTTGCAAGTAAATCGTCAAAAGGGATAGATAAACAATTGTGCATTCCTACTGCATAAGCATCTAAATCATGAATATAAATTTCATTATTTAAATGATTATCACGAGACATTCTAGACATACAATTATCTAAAGCATATTGTTTAGCAATAATTGAATCAAATTCACCGCGGCGACCGCCAAATGAATGTTCGTCAACATTTGCATTTTGATTATCAATTTTTTTACCAGACAGCTTTTCTTCTGCCGCCCGCATCATTTCAGAATTCCAATTTCTTTCTTTTGTACGAGCTTCTCTATATTTAATATAAGCTTTAGCAACATCTTTTCTTTTAGTCGCCATTAAACCATTTTCTACGAGATCTTGGATCTATTCAATAGAGAGCGGAGCTGTTTCTTCTTCGCAGTAGCCTTCAATATAGTTTGCTATATTTTCAGCTTTTGTTTCTGCATACTCAGAAATTGTTCCATCAACCGCCTCAAATGCTTTAAGAATAGCTTTTTTAATTTTTTCAGTATCAAATGGCATTTGTCTGCCATCGCGTTTTATGACATAAATCATAATATAATTCCTCCTAAGTAGTTAAAATATTTTTAGGGTGTACTATATTATATAAAAATTTATATTGTTAATTAATTATTACTGCCCAAAAGCAACCAAGTAGTAATAATCGAGCTTTTTAAAATATTTTCATAATTACTAGATATATTATTATAAGTTTCATAAAGAAAATTTATATTTTTAAAATCTTCTTTATCTGATAAAAATCTTCTACAGATTTCTGTACAATCAGGATTTTCTTCTCTATCCAAAGATCTTAAAAGACGAATTTTATCTGGAGCTTTAATATATACTGGTAATACCTCTAATTGATTATTATTTAAAATATTGCGGATTCCTGTTGGAGTTAATATAATAATATTAATTTTATTTTTTTGAAATTCATCTATTGAACTTCCATAATACCAATCTCTATCTTTTACATAAAAAAACTCTAAAATTTTATTATTATTTTTTAATTCTTTAAATTCGTCATTAGAAATAAAATAATAATTTTTTCCATTAATTTCATAATCTCGTGCCGGCCGAGTTGTATAAGTAATGGGTTTATGTGTATTTGGAATATTTTTGAGTAGCCAGGTCTGGATAGTGTCTTTTCCAGACCCAGACTCCCCAAATAATGCTAAAACTTTAATTTTTTCTATCATGCAATCGCCCTTTCATGCTCTAATGAAATATCTCCATTTTCATCAACATTTGTAATTTTATATAATTGATGCGTTGCTGTGCTTTTATAAGTTTTGGCTACAAAAGTATCTTCTCTTCTATAACCAGTAATCATAACTTTTATGCCTCTTGAGAACCATCCTTTTTCTAATACTTTTTTACTTCCATCTTCTTGGACTTCTGAAAGTTGTCTATTATACATTGCATAATACTCTTTAGAAAATTTAACATTTACAACGCCATATACGGTTAAAATTGTAATTGTTGATTTTGTATTATTTTTACTAATAATAGTCCCTGCAATTTTAGAAAGTTTATAAATGGGAATATCATATCCATTTCTTTTAAAGAAATAATCAATTTCAGATTCAGGATTTAAATCAAAGAAATTTACAATACCATATTTAAAATTATTTACATTTTTTAATTCATGGTCATGATGATAAAAGCACAAACTTTCCATTTCCCAGGCGGAAATATTTTCATTTGCATATTTATCCCAAGTCTCTTTAAATAATATATTATTATATTCATTTAAAACAAAATCATGATTCTCTTTTAACCAATCTCTTGCTTTATCCATAGTTTTTTGATAAATTTTATCCCATATCTTTTGTTGTACGCAAGGGATATTATCTATAATTTCAAGCCCTTCGCCATCATATAAATCATTATAAAAATCTAAATCTCTATCTCCTGTCATATAATAGTAAGCACCTGTTTTGTTCTTTTTTAAATATTTATTAAATGCGAAGGTTCTTTGCTCATAGATTAATGAATTTGGAAGTAAATTTTTTTCAATTAATCCATTTAAATTTTGTAAAGTTAATTTCTTTTTGGGGTCACTTACAATAGAAAGATAATAGCCCATAATTGCATATCGCGGTTCGATACTAATTTTACTTGCCCATTCATTGTCGACCTTATCAAAAGCCCCTGACTTAATTAAGGAAATCATTTGAGTTTTATTAAGCGGACATCGCATCATAAAATCAATAATTCCTTTATATGGCCTGCCAGCAATAATTTGATCAATAATCGGTCCTCCAATTTTATTAACGCCTTTTAAACCAAACAGAATTTCATTATTATTTTCATCTGGTTCAAAACTATATCCTGATTTATTGATATCAATTAAAGAAACATTAATACCTCTAGATGTAATGTCTCCAATCGCTTTTGCTAATTTTGAATAATCTGTGGATTTATCTTTTGTATCTTCTTCTTCTGTATCATCTTCTATATCATCCTCTAACGATGCACTATTTACAATTAAACAAGCTGTATTCCAATAAATTGGATTCCAATTAATTGCTAAATAAATCGTTTGCACGCCAATAAAAGAATATGCAAGAGCATGAATGATTGAAAATGAATATCCCATCTGGGGGCCAATACCAGCTGTCCAAACATATTTTCCTAGCTGCGGAGATTTTGCCTTTTGAAGAATTGACTCATGAAGTGCAGGAATTTTATCCATTTGTTTTTTACCAACAATTTTGCGTGCGGCGTTTGCTTCTTTTAAAGTAAATCCGCAAATATTTTCATCCATTAACATTTGCATAAGCTGTTCCTGAGAAGGTGGAACCCCATATGATTGTTTAAAATATGGTTCAAGAGTTTTTTGTTCTTCTTTTGTCAAACCTGCATTATCCATTTCTTTATACCATAAAGAAATATTATTTTTATAACGAACATATTTTTCCATTGGCGTTTCTGCACCTTTTTCCGCAGTCATAAGACGCATTAACCCATTGGCATCACTCATTTCAAGAATTGACTCTGGTTTAATTTTCTTTGCCGCCTGAGACCCGACCTCTGAATCAAACTGAAAAATATTTAAAACATTATTCAATCTTAATGATTCCCATATCTTTTCATTATTAAGTGGTAATACTTCTGGATGTAAATATTTATTATATACTTCTCTTAATGTCAAATTTTTATCAATTTTATTATATTTCTGAAGAAGATCAATTGTTTTTGCAATTTTATCTTGCACTTCTGTTACAAGGAAGTCATATTTTGTCATACCGCAAGCTTCACACATATGAAGATCCCATTGAGTAATAACTTCTCCTTTTGGCGTTTTCATAAAACAACCAAATTCATATGGATCTTCATCAAACAAAATTACGCCGCTTGCATGGCTACTTCTTTTGTTAATTAATCCTTCAATTGACATTGCAATATCTAATAGCCCAGGATATTGATCCATTTCTGCAATAAATGTATTAATTGGTTTTCTATCTTTATCAGGATTACCATTTACAACATCATTCAATGGCCATAAGAAGCCTCGTTCACTTGGAATTAATGAAGATAAATACTGTGCTATATCTACATTAATACCATCTGGAAATTCTTCTGACCTATAACCGCGGCAAGCTGTTAAAATTGCACTTTTTGTTGCTTCTGTACCAAAAGTTGCAATTAATGTACATCCTAAATTTTTTCTGGAATCTTCATCAATATCTTGATTAAAGTTTTGTCCGCGTTCTTCTTTAATTTTTTTAAGAATTAAAGGACGTTTACTAGGGCATAAATCTAAGTCAATATCTCCTAATTCAATTCTTTCTTTATTTAGATAACGCCAGAAAGGAAGATTCCATTTAATTGGATCCAATTGAGTAATACCCAATAAATAATGATTTAAACCAGAACAAGATGATCCTCTTCCTGCGCCAACGGTACTTCCGCATTCCCAAAAAAGATCAACATAATGTTGAAGAGTTATCGGATAACGGAACATATTAGTTTCAAGTTTTTCACTAATTGTTTTTTTAATATCGGCTTCTTCTTCAAGTCGAGAAAGGTATTCGTTATTATCTTTATCAAGTTGTTTTAATTTAATTAAACATTCATTTACCCAATATCTTTCATATTCATCTTTAGATATTTTCATATTATATAAATTTGGATATTGAGATAAACTTTTATCTTCGTACGGAATATAATCTTTTACTTTTACTTTTGGGATTGTCTGTTTATGAGAAAGATTATAATTTTCAATTTTATTATAAATTTCTTCTGAATTAGAGACTAATTCATTATAATTTAATTCAGATGGCGCGATATTTTCTTTAATATTATCTTCATCCTGCAAATAAGCATATTCATAAAACATATCAATTTCACGTTCTCCATCTTTTGAATTAAGATATGCTTTATGAACATAACGATCTTCTTTTTTAAGATAATGAGCATCAGAACCTAATACCATTTTACAATTGAATGCTTTTGCTACTGATACGAGTCTTTTATTTACCGCAATCTGATCAGAGGACCTGCCAGGTGCGCATTCAATATAAAAATCATCACCAAAAAGTTGCTTACACCATAAAATAAAATTTACAATATCATTATGAGCATTTTCAATAGTTTCATAATCATTATGTTTTTCTGCTTTAATTAAATTTAAAACTTGAGAAGATACTTCTCCGCCAATACAGGCGGTTGTTGCAATTAAACTATTAGGATATTTATTTACAATTTCTTCAAGTTCATTATATAAAGTTGGAACTCTTTCCATACCTTTGTCTGAATAACTATTCAGCCATGCTCTGGTAGATAATTCCCTTAATGCTCTATGTCCTGTTTTATTTTTTGCAATTAAGATAAAGTGATAATATTTTTGACCACGAGATCTATCTGCGGTTAAATATATTTCATTACCCAGCGCAACTTTAAAATCAGGATATTTATCATGAATTTTTTGAGCATAAAAATTAGCTTCCGGATGGCCGCTTAAACATTCATGATCTGTTAAAGCAATTCCACTTAGTCCAATTTCTATTGCCCTATCAATTAATTTATCAACTTTATTTATACAGTCAAGGAGACGAATGTTTGAGTATTCTGAATGTGAATGCACCTCAAATCGCTTCATTCTTTTTTTCCTCCTTTTTATTTTCTCTATATATTATAACATAAATAATTATAAATGTCAATTCTTTTTATCTTGTTCTTTATAATATTCTTTTACATTATCATAAAAAAGCCATGAATCTTTTTCTTCTATTATGTCAAACTCTTTATAATGATGAAATAAAAAAGATCCCATATCTCTAAATAATCCATCTTCTATAAAAATAATACAGGGTTTCCCCGTCATTTGAGAAATAGATGTAATATTAAGAATATCACATATTTTTTGTAAATAATTAATATTAAAACTAAAATCAACATAACCAATAGAAGAGCTAAATTTTAATTCTAAAATCATACAATGAGAGTTAGTTTTAATATCCCAATTTTTAATAATTGCATTAAAAATACCAGTTTCAGACATAATAACTCCTTATTAAATAAATTCCATGTTACAACAATATAATGCACAACAAGGAAGAATTCTTTCATAAAAAATATTTTTTTCAATAATTGAAGATATTTTCACTTTATAAAATCTATATCCTTTTGCATTAATACTTGGGCATACCCATCTCCATTCCTAATTAGTTCTCTAATTTATCCAAATAAGCTAACTATATGATTGACGGATTAGTTGATATTCAGGATATGCCCTCATATAGTCTATTGCCTATTTTTGAGTATGTGTAATAATACTGCATATTACAACTTGATTAGAACAAGGATATGGCCGTCCTTCTTGGTAATTATAAAAATTTATATAATGTTGTTTTTCTTTTTGAGATAATAATTCCATTATTATTTTACCTTACTAATACTAATTTTTCACTAGATCTAGTGCAAGCTGTATATAGCCATCTTGCATGTTCAAGTTTATTAAATGGAAAGTTTTCTTCTAATACAACAACTTTATTCCATTCAGAGCCTTGCGCTTTATGGACTGTAATAGCATAAGCATAAGTAAATTCTTTAGGAACCAAATCACCATATCTAGGTTTTAATTTTCCAAGTTGGTATGAAAGTCTCCAATCACAACATTTTTCTCCTGTGATTAACATCTTTCTGTCGATTTCAATTAAATTATAACTGTCATTTGTTTCAGGAATAATTAAATCACCCATTAAAATATCAAATTGTTTAATAGGTGATTTAATGAAATAAGGCAAAGTTCTAAAAGATTGAAAACTATTTTGTAAAATACCAATAGTACCGTTAATTAAAGCATCGTCATTTGTACTATAATCTTCCCAGTAATTTCTTAAACAAATAAGTTTATCACCATCTTCTGGTAATTCAGATCTATTAAATAAATTTCTAATTTGTTTATTAATTTCTTGACGTTTGTTATTTGTTGCGGTAAGCACTTGATCTCCCCACAATAGAACTCCTGTATTCAATTGACTATATGGCATAATTTTTACATCTTTGCCATCTTGATATTTAATTTCTTCTTGATTGCGGATTTTCATTGTCAATTGAATAATTTCAGATTCTGCCTCTTGTCGCATAATTTCATCAAGAAAAATATGAGGATTATCAAGCAAATGATTGTCATCTTCTTTTTCTATTGGCGGGAGCTGGAATGGGTCTCCTAAGCAAATAACATATACATTATGAGTAAATAAAAGATCCATTAATGTTTTCGGAGCCATCGATACTTCATCAACTACTATAATTCTATATCCGAGCATTGTCTTTGGTTTTCTAAAGAATCCTCCAGTAGGCTTAGGAATAGATTCATATAATAGTTTATGCAATGTGCAGACGTTTTTGTTGCCTTTTTTTCTTAAGATTTCCGCAGCCTTACCAGTAAAAGCACAATAGCAAACAAGATCTTCATCGATGCCAATAGCGTCAATAATGAATCTCACAAGTGTACTTTTACCTGTGCCAGCCTTAAGCGTAACCAGAAATTACAGTGCATTTTTCATTCGCACAGTATCTGGTTACGGCAATTTTTAAACCTTCTTCTTGCTTTTTAGTAAGTTGCATTAGGCTCTCCCTCCTCCCATTTGTTATTTTTTATATCTGAAATATCCCATAAATTATCGTGTAACTCTCTATGACAATTTGCACATAATATAATACATTTTCGACTTTCTTCTACAGCATCGGCTAATTTAAAATGATCATTACTTATTGTAAAGTCTTTTTTAGTTGGATCCAAATGATGAAACTACAATGCTTTTAAACAAGTATTATATCCACATCTTTCACATTTTCCACCTCTGACTTGTTTTATTTTTGCTAAAAAGTCTCCTCGTTTTAATTGGAATCCATCAGGCATACAATCATAACAACATTGTCTTTGATTCGCAGAAGCTGTTTTTGGTTTAAATTTTTTTCCACAAATTAAACAAGCTCGCTCTGGACAATTATTTACTTTTTCTTTTTTCGGTTGAGAATTATTTGCTTTTTGTTCAGCATATCTAATTCTTCTTGCTTCATTGCTACACTATTGACTACAATATTTTTTTGTAGATTTAATTGCTTCAAACTATTTCCCGCATATTACACAAATATTTTTCATAATTTATCTCCTTTATTGTGATATTATATATTAAAAATAAAAGAAGTAAATTATTCGAATTCGACCAAAATAGTTTTATCCAACGAGGCATAGCCACTAATAACAGTGACTTTTTCATTATCAAGATAGCGGCGGACCGCGATTTTGAGCCCTTCTTCTTGCTTATAAGTTAATTGCATTTTATTTTTCCTTTAATATTTTTAATATCTAATCTAGTTTTGTTTCTATTCTATCATTCTATTTGTGAAGTTTTTCTACCTATTGAGCTAAAGTTTTAATAACATTATGGATATAATTTTGCTATTTATCATCTAATTGAATATTTTGTAATTGCATTACAAAACTTATCATAGCAATAAGATCTAATATTTCAAATTGATTATTATTGTTATTATTATTCATAGTTAAAATATATATTTAGAAGAATCAATAATTTCATAATCTTCCATTAATAATTGAGGATAAGTCTTTCCTCCCCAGTTATTGGCATTACATTTACAAATAGCATTTAATTCTAAATACCCTTCGGTTGTAAATGTATTAATCTATTCTTCTGTAGCTTCAAATTTAATTATTGACAAATTATTTGGAAGGGAAATTTTAATAGTATTATTTTTCATAACTTCAAAATTAGAATTTGTAATTTTGAAATTTATATTTACATAAGCTCTTTCAATATCTTGTCCCCAATAATCATTCATATTTGCAATATCTAATATATATTGATTGTTATTATCAACTGCTTTAAAATCATAGTCAACTCGGTATATTGGTTCAGAAGAGTAATTTTCAAGTTTCTAATCAATAGTTTTTAAAAAATTATCAATTTCATTTGCGGCGATGCCTAAACCACAAGCATTATCATGCCCTTCTACATATTTAACTCCTGGACATTTCTAGGCTATTTCTTTAAAACTTAATAAACCATTTTTAGTATATCCTCGTGCAGATCCTTCATAAAAACCTGTTTGTTCAACATATGTTAATAAGCAACATGGACGTTGATATTTTGCCATAAATTTATTAGCAATCAGACCGCGAATTTCAGGATCTATTTGTCCGGGTTTAAGCAAGAATAAAAGAATCTTATGATCCAACATATGATTATTTATAATCATATTTTCTAGCATTTCCAATCCAGCATCTTCTGCTCTTGTTTGTCTATTTTTAACATTTGTAACGGTTCTAATTGCCTGTAAAATTAATTGTTCTTGTTCTCCGAGTTTATGTCCACGCTTTGTTGAAATAACTTTTTGAAAAGCTTTATGATTTAGCATAGAATTAAAAACAAGCTATTTTTCTTCAAGTGTTCCGCTTCTACAAATAGCATTTACAAAAGGAACGATAAAAAAGGCGGCGCCGATTGATGTGCAGGCAGTTTGAGGGTCGGAAGATTGATAATCTGCTTTTGATAATGGAAATGAGTTTTTATCAATCATATAATCAATAAAAGGATTTTTAATATTTTCTTTCTTAAAACCTTTAGTGATTAATTGGCGAGTTTCAAAAGATCGAAGGCTCATCATATCTGCACAAAGACCTAATGCAACAAGATCAATAAAATTATCTGCATAGTTGATTTTTAATATGCTATCTATATAACGACAAAATTGCCATGTAACACCAACTCCAGAAAGTTCTTTATTTGGATAATCACATAATTGATTATTTATAATAATAGCATCTTCACTTATATGGTCTGCCAAGTGATGATCTAAAATTAAAATTCCAATTCCTGCTTCATCAAGGATTTGATGCTCTTTATAATCGTTGCTTGCAGAATCTGGGCATATAACAAGATTATATAAATCACAACTATCTAATATTAAACTATAACAATCAGATAGCCCATGCTGTTTTCCTTCATGCATAAGCCAAGTTAAATGATTCTATGTCCAAGTTGGAAAAATACTGTGTAAATAATTAATTAATAATGCTGCGGAAGTATATCCATCACAATCACAGTCTACTATAATTATTGCATTTAAATTGTTATTAATTGTTTCTAATAATAATTTAACTCCACCTTTCATATTTAATTCTCCTAATGCGGTTGGCGGATTAATATCATTGTCAGATAAATTTAAATAATGTAAAATTTCATTTTCAGGTATTCCACGATTATATAAAATTTGTTGAATAGCTGAAAATTTTTTATTTGGCTAATTGATTAACTTATATTTCATTTTCTTTCCTTTTCTTTATTCACTTTTTTATATTATAACAAAAAAAGAAAGAGTTGTCAAACTCTTTCTTTATTCTACCTTAATTCTTTTCTTAAATAGTTCAATAAATTTATCTTTTCCACAATCAATAGGAGAATCTTTATATCCTAAAAGATCTTCTTTGTCAAACATATAAGTTATATTAATATAATTGCCATATTTATTATATATGGTATTTAATTTAATAACCCATTTTTTCCATTCTTCATCCCCAATTTTTTGGAACTGCTTATCAAGAGCAATAATAATTTCTTGTATGCCAAGAGATAATAATAGTTTAATTTGATAATTAATAATATTACTGCCGCAACATGCGACGCTTATATCATTATCAGCTCCAAAATAAGAAGCGTATTTTAAACAACTTTTTTCTCCTTCAAATATAATTGCTTTTTTTACTTTAGAAATCATATCTTTGCTATTGTTTAAATTGTATAAATTAAAACCAAGGGGATGATTATATAATTTTCCTGAAATAAGTGCGGGACGATATTTACCATAAATTTCATTTTCTTTGATAAGAGTTCGCTCTCTAATTCCAACTAATTCATTATTAATATTATAATGTGGGATCACAACTCCTTCACTTATTGGATTATAACATATTCCTCTTGATTCCATGATTGGGTACGTGATCCCTTCTGATTCCCATGGGGTAATATGCGGGTGAGGAAGATATTGTAAAATTTTTTTATCATAAATTTTTAATTGATTATTTTGTTGTTTTACAATAGTTTTATCTTTATTTCTTTTAAAATTATTAATAATTTTCCAATCATCAGTAATTTGATCATCTTCATTGAAATCAAAAGTTTCTTGTGTATAACCAAAATATCTAGCAACTATAATAATAGACTTATATAAAGGGAATTCAATATTATTAATTCTACTATATACTTTTGTTACTAAATCATAAATATCAAATGAGGCGTCTCCGCATCCTGTATAACAATGAAACAAATGAGTATTTTCATAATAATATAATTTATGAGAATCCCCATTATGACATATTGTTTTTGCAGTAAAAAACCCGTCTCCCATGACGGGCTCTCCACCGAGTTCATTTACTAAATCAAATATTTCTTCAATAGAAAGATTCTCTTTTAATGTGTCTTTATCATATTTAAAATTCATATATTAAATTTTAATTTACGAATAATATTTTTAATATAAAAAGCGTGATTGTTTGGATTTGTGTCTAAATCTATAAATATTTTAGGTGCGCATAATTGCGTTTGAATAATTACATCCTGTTTTCGTTTATATTCTTTTTCAATACTTATAATTATTCTTTTTTCCCAATCATTTGGAAATCTATTTTGCATTTGTAAAATATTACGGCCTAATTCATACATGCAGATAGGTTGATCTGAAATACCATTACAAAAATACATACTAAATATGTCCATTTGTTCTAATCTTTCAAATTCCCAATTAATTTGTTTAAAAGAAGCATTTTTATCAGTTATATCAAAATGCTCTTGTCTTGGATTAAATATTGAAATATTTTCAAATTCTAATTCTTTGATTACTTCTTTTTGCCAATTTTCACAATTAGTAATCCCACCTGCAAGAAAAACAGATGTATATATAGGTTTTTCAGCAGATGGTGCAGTAATTATTTGACTCATTTTTACCTCCTTAAAAAGCAGATGCTTCAATTTTAGGTGTTACTTTAATTTTAAAATCTTCAATATCAATTAATTCATAATTATAATTTGTTACAAAGACTGGATTAATTCGACACATTCCCCTATCTGCTTTACACCAAAGAAGAATGTCTTTATATCTGCCGCGTCTATTTTTATAAACTGAAATTTTAATATCTGGCATATCAATTCCCATAGAATTTACAATATTTTTTAAATATTCTTTATCATCTTGGCTAGCTTGCAACATAATCATACCGCAATCAATTTTATCTGCAATTGCTTTTGCTCCTCTAAGTAAATTTTGGTCATATTGTTGAGCAGAAATATAATCTGCATTTAATTGGGTAGCAGACATAACAAAAACACCATATTGATTGCAAAGATCCTTAATTCTTACACTAATCATAAAAAGAATATTATCTTCTCTTAATCCTTTTACACCGGCTTTAGAACTAATTTCACTTAGAATTTTCATACTGGAATGAATATAATCCATAAATACATATCTTACATCATATTGTCTAATACCAAATTTAATTGTATTTTCAATATCTTGTAAAGAAAAATCGGGAAGCTTTTTAATATAAAGTGGGCTTTTTGAAAGAATTTCCGCGGCTTCTTGTACTCGTTCCCATTCATTTCCAACATAGGTATTTTCAAGAATATGATCTTCATTCACCGCAGCTAAAAATGCAATCATCATTGTTTGAATTTCGTCTTCTTCTTGTTCTGTTGTAATAAACTGTGTAGGCTCACGTGTTCCATTATCTTCCCATTGTTGAGTCTCAAGATTATAAATTTTATTACACGCAATAGAACAAGCATCTGCAATCATTGAACGAGTTTTGCCAACACCCGTGGCGGCAGATCTTAAATAAAATTTTTTTAATCTAGCTCCTCTATGAATTGCATTTACAATTCGACCATAAAGAGGATAACCAATTTCAGGTGTTGTTTTTAGTCTCTCAAGTAAAGATAATGCACCGTCGCCCGCCTGAATAATATCATTTTCAGAATTATCTACATATTTAATTTTAATTTCATCGATTTTGTCATTTATTGTATTTGCGATATCTTCAATAGAAGTATTATCAAACCAAGCTTCTTGAGCCTCTTTCTTTTTTATATCAAGTACATTATCTTCATCATATAGCCAAGAAAGATCCATGCCAACTGTACTATTATACATTCTTAATAATGTCATTTTTTTCATTCGACCATAATAATAATCAAACGCGGCAAGCTGACACATTTCTTTTAAATTTTCTAAATATTCTGAACCTTTATTTGTTTTATAAACAGAATATTTTTTTGGTCTTTGTTCAAGATATTTTTCAATATCTTCAATTGAAATTTGTTTGGCTCCAAGTTGATGAAGATTATAGATTGACCCAAATAAGATTTTATGAAATTCTTGTACAAAATCTTCTTCATGAAAAGTATATTTTTCTTCTTGATCTAAAAGAGAGGGATTCATAAATACATCCCCAATTACTTGCATGCACGCAGAAACATCATAATATTTTGTATTCATTTATTCATCCTCTTCTTCTAACCACATATGCGGAGGCCGCACATATACTCGTGGAGATTCTATATTAAATACTTTTTCTTTTTGTTTTGTAAAATTAGACAAATCTTTTTCTTTATTAATTATTTGTGCTTGATATAAATTATAATAATAATCAAAGGCTTGTTTATAAATATATGGTATTATTCCTATACTTCCATTACTTTTTTCTATTGAATTACCTTCTTTTTCATAATACCATTTTAAAGTTTTTAGCATTCCACTATATGTATAATTATTTTCTTTCACATATCGTTCAGCTAATTTTTTAGTTAAAATATAATTATAATCACTTCCAAAAAGACTTTTTACATAATCAAAAAAAGCTTGTATGTCTTTTTCTTCTTGAGTCATATTGGCAAGATGCTCTTCCCAACAATTCATATGGGCATATCTTCTGGCAGATACTTGTTTGGTTGGTTCCGCATCTCTGTCAAATTGTTGATTACAATATATACATTTTACATAATGTTTTGCCATATGCCCTCCATTCTATTATTATCTATATATATTATACAAAAAATAAAAATAAAAGTCAAGAAAAACTTGACTTTTATTAATTAATTAAGTTTCATCAGAGCTATTAGTTGGAGCTTCTTTTGAAAGCGTTAGCAGATCATCATAAATAAGAGAAAGTGCCTCAACCTGTTCTCTTGAGCACTGGCTCATTTTCTGTCCGCGACCAAGATATTTATCTGTAATCTGAACAATACGAGGTGAATAGAATTCCTTAAATACTTCTTCAGGATTTTTTGCAATCATATCTTTAATCAAAGCATTGCAAGAATTCATAAGTTCATCAAAGTTCAATTCGCTTGTAGTATCCTTATAAACATTAGCTTTCTTATCTGTAAAGTATTCAGAACCATCTTCCGCAGCCTGCTTATCAATTGCTTCTGCAATAGCATCTACAAGGTTTTTATAAGAAAAGTCAATATAATCTGGAGTGTACTTAAAACGTGAACCCGCTTCGTATCTTGGCGTTCCTCTCATAAAGAGCTTGGTTGAATTATTTCCATCTTTATCAGTTACAATTCTTGAATAACCAATAATATCTGCCATTCGAGCTACAATATTATTCGCTCTCTTGTCAAGAGTAGGAACAATCTTATTATATTCCTGACCCTGTTCATCCTTAAATGCTTTGTCTGTTGCATGAGAAATAAGAACAAGACCATAATCCATCATAACGATAGATCTAAGACATTCATCAAATTCCTTTGCAACAAGGCCGTATCCCTTACCAAAAGGAATATCACTGATGCTATCTACACCAAATCCGCCATCTGATCTAGGAGCGTTGTCACAAATATACTTTGTGCAATAGTCGTATGCAATATCAACTGTATCAACAGTGATCGTATAGAACATTTCTTTTGCTCTATCCTCTTTTAGCTGGCGGAGGACTTTTCTAAATTCAGCCCAGTTATTAATAGGCTGAACCATAACTCCCGGAATCGCACTATAACCTTTTTCAAAAGCAAGAAGAAGATTTTTTTCAAACTTTGATGCGGTAGTTGTTTTACCGCTCTTGGGTTCGCCATAAAAGAAAATTGAATAACCGCGGAGATTTCTACTTACCTGATGCGGTTCAATACTAAAAATATCAATATTTCCCATATTATCACCTTTCTTTTAATTAATAAGGAGAATATTCTCCTTATTAATTAAAAATTAAAATCTCCCTTCGGAACAGTCTTTCCCATCTGACTTACAGGATTATTGGAGGTAGGAGCTGAGAAGTTCATAGAATTAGAATTCTTACGATCATTATATCTCTGTTCAATTTCCGCCAGCATAACTTCTCTATCCTGAGACATCTTCATAACGTCTTCTCTAGTTAGAACTTCTTCATCGCCAAAATCATAAGGAACCTTTGCTGTGCCAGTAATTGTATATTCTCTACTCTTGCGCTCATAGGTCTGAACTGCGGCAGGGCCAAATGCGGATTCTTCGGTTCTTTCAGTTTTAATTGTCATACAATTAATTCTTCCCCAAACCTTTGTAAATACAGGATTAGAAGATGAAGCGTCAAGTCCTTCAAAATATTCCATACCCATATTATTTCTAACTACAAATGTTACAGGAAGAAGAACTGGTGTAGTTCCATATCCGAATACGCATCCGCTAACATTTGTATAATCTTCCTTAATATTTTTTTCAGGATTTGCATCCACATGAGTTACCTTTATAATCAGCATATCTGTAGAGAAAGTGTTTCTTTCTACTTCAGGGCTAAATTCAGTTACAAATGAACAGAAACCATTTTCATTTCTGACTGCGGCAACCTTAGAGCCATCCGCCGCAATAAAATCATTAACTGCGAGAGCAACTCCAGTACACTGAACCTTAAACGCATTTTCTTTGCCGCCATTAATCCAATACTTAGAAGGATTATCAATAATCTTCTTAAGTACAGCATATGTGTTATTCGGAGATCCCTTACTTGTGTT
>Ga0247608_10001236_pt1 | contig 36365 bp, 32 predicted proteins | sample 176DNAGHGlowgp2_FD_193490 | JGI IMG/M metagenome (GOLD analysis project Ga0247608, IMG submission 193490) | Sheep rumen microbial communities from Palmerston North, Manawatu-Wanganui, New Zealand - 1766 DNA GHGlow gp2 | ecosystem: Host-associated > Mammals > Digestive system > Stomach > Rumen ...
CTGCTCCAGCAGGTCGGTGTCCATATAGCTCATCAATTCTTTTATTTTAGGTGTGTCAGACTATTTAGTATGCAGACGGGGGCACTATTACTGGCGGCGGGCCGCCAGGGCCGGTCAGTTCACTTTCTTTCCGCAGAAGTAAACATCCTGCGGCAGGTTGTGGCTGAAGCCTTCGTGCTCCGCAGTAAGAAGATCGTTCTCGAACACCAGGAAGTCCGCGTCCTTGCCGGCCTCGATGGAACCCTTCCGGTCCTCGATGCCCAGCTGGACGGCTCCGTTGATTGTATATCCCAGAAGCATTTCTTCGATGTTCATCCGTTCGTTGAGCGGAGCAAGCACCGCGGGCGTTATTTTGAATGCGTAGTTCTTGGTCTTTTTGGTGTTCTGCCGCGTCATTCCGACTTCCATGCCGAGGTAGGGGTTCCAGGAGGTGAAATCCAGGAAGGCAATCGTGTCGCTCGACCAGGTCACCAGAGCGCCGGTGTCCCACACCGTTTTGCAGCGATACATCTTCAAGGCGCGCTCCTTGCCCAGCAAAGGCATCAGGGGCTCGGGATTGTCGGCGTGCCATTGCGGCGTATAATTGGCGAAGACGCCCAGTTTGGCAAAACGGTCCAGATCCGCGTCGTGCTGGGTGATCAGATGGGCGCAGGTCACCTTCACCCGGTAGGCGTCGCCCAGTTCTTTTTTGACCATTTCTACGGCATCCAGGGCCACGCGGGACGCAGCCTCGCCGCCACAATGCAGGTGCAGGTCCAGTCCTGCCTCGTTGAGCTTGAAAAGGAGATCTGCAAGCTCGTCCTTATTGAAGGCCGTAACGCCGGTGGTTCCGGTGTCCTGATAAGGCGTAACCTGAGCCGCGGTATGGATGGTCTGTGTGCCGTCCATGAAAATTTTCATGGTATGGATCTTCAGGTGCTCCGAATTGTACTCCTGCCGGAAACGCTTCAGTTCCCGTAAGCCTTCCTCCGCCTCCCAATGCGCCGCGATCACATAGCATCCATCGATATAAACCGGCAGTTTTCCCTGCAAGTCCAGATCAAGCAGACGCTTGTAAACCCGCTCGTGGAATTCGGGATAGCCCGGGATGCCGGAATCAAAGACACAGCTCACGCCCACCGATACGGAATAATCAATCCACCGCTGAAGCGCCGCGTCAATCTGCTCATCGGTCAAATCCATGGCGCTGTCGAGCACGATCGGAATTTCCGCCGACCCTTCAAATACATTTCCGGTGATATGTCCATCCTTGCGGACATAGTAGCTCAAGCCCGGCACGGGATCCGGGGTGTCGTCCGTAATGCCGTGCCGCTCAAGGATCTTGCTGTTCACCCAGATGCTGTGTCCCTCCGCTTCCTGAATCTGGAGCTCGCCATCGGGACAGAGTGCATCGAGATCTTCTTTTGTGACTTCTTCCCCCTCGTACAGGTACTTTCTGTCGAACAAGAATCTGTAACGTTTCTCGCCGGGGTGCTTTGCAATATAGTTGGCCATACTGTCCAAAAGCCCCTGCTTGCCCCGGCACAAAATCTGTTCGCCAATCTCCGCATATTCGAATCCGACGGGCAGGGTCACGTGCACGTGGCTGTCAATGATGCCGGGCATGATGAACTTGCCGCCCAGGTCCACCACGTCACCTTCGTACGCCGAAAGGCCTGCCTCATCGCCTACATAGACGAATTTGCCATCCTTGACGGCCAAGGCCGTGGCAAGGGGACGCTTGCTGTCCGACGTGAAGATTTTTGCGTTTTTGATGATTTTGTCTGCTTTCATACTTATCTGGTTTTATTGTGTGAGTTTATACATCTCGCTGACATGGATGAACCCGCGTTTTTCAAAAAAACGGTGGGCATTGTGGTTGTCTTTTCCGGATTCCAGATAGATTTCCCGAATTCCCTTTGAGCGCAACCAGGAAACGGCCGTCTGGAGAAGGGTATCGCCCAAGCCTTGGCCCCGGCACTGAGGATTTACCAGGACATCGCCCACCATGCCGAAGGGGCAGTCTTCGTTCCCCTCGATGTCGGCCACACAGAATCCCATCAGGTTTCCCTGGGCATCGACGGCCTTCCAAACCTGAGAGACGGTGTCGTTGCCCATCTCAGCCAAAATATACTTCATCCACCTTTCCCGGGCATCCGGCGCCGGACATACGACGAAACGGTCTCCCCGGATGGTTCCTACGCCCACACCCATCTGGATTTCTCCGTGGGAGATATACTCGGGGTGCGCGGTAATGTGGCCGATGAAAAGGTCGGCAAGGGCCTGGGCATCTGCCGCTGATGCCGGTGTTATTGTAAATGGATTCTCGCGTTCTTTCATTTCGTAGTCCTTTTCGTAATCAGTACGATGACCTGCAAGTCCACAAGCCGGAAATAACGGGCTGATTATTTTCGATACACTTCCTCGCCGTCCACGATGGTGGCAATGCAGCTTGCCTTCTCGATGTCTGCGAAATCGTCGTGCATGAAGTCACGGTCAAAAACAGTGACGTTGGCAATCTTGCCCAGGCTGATGGAACCCATCCGGTCCTCCTCATGCCACATATAGGCAACATTGCTTGTCAGGGTCTTCAGCGCCTCATACCGGCTGATAGCCTGGTCGATGTTTCTGATATACTCATCCGGATAGGAAGGAAGTTTCTTCAACACTCCCATGCAGAATGCCTCGACGGCACTGAACAGGGGCGACACAGGATAGTCTGAATGGTTGGCAACCACGCCGCCTGCATCCATGATGGACTTGACCGGATAGGCGTTGTTGGACTTCTCTTCGCCCACATAGGCAACCTCCTGCGGGAAGCCGGCAGGATGCTTGATGGCCCACATGATGCCGCATACGGCCATGACATTATATTCGCCCATTCTCTTCACATCTTCCGGAGTAACTTCCTGCAGATGCGCAAGGGCATTTCTCATATCGAAATTACCCACTTCGGTCTGCGCCTGGGCAATAGCGTCGATCCATGCCCGGGTGGCGCCGTCGCCGATGGAATGGACATGGACATTCATGCCATGTGCGGCCGCCGCCTTGACCAGCCTTACCATCTTGTCATGGTTGTCGAATCTTCTTACGCCCTTATACCCCGGTTTGTCCACATAATCATCGAGCATCCACGCGGTGTGCCCTTCCACGACACCGTCGGCAAAGACCTTGGCGCCGATCACCTTCACATGCTTGCCGTTAAATTCCTTCGCCTCCTCTGCGATTCTGTCCATATCCTCTTCCGGCGTGTCGGTATTGTCATTGACGAAACTGCCGCAGAAGGAATACATCTTGAGTTTGCCTTCATCGTCCAGCTCCTTGTAGGCACGGGGGTCGTGCTTGGTAAGAAGCTGGTAACCGGCGTCATATACGCCCGTATATCCGTTTGCAAACGCATATTGCTGGAAACCCAGCAGCTCCTTTTTCGCCTGCGCAAGATCCGGCTGTACCCGCTTGACCAGATCGATGGCAGGCTTTTCGGCCAGCAGGCCGTTCGGCTTGCCGTTTTCGTCCACGTGGATACATTCCGTCCCCCACTGTTTCACGGCGTCTTCATTGATGTCGTAGGCTTCCATGGCCTTGGTATTCACCCACATCATGTGGCCGCTGCTGCTTTGGTTGATCATGGGCTTGTCCGGACAAATCTCATCCAGTTGCTTGGCATTCAGTTGATACAGCAGGTCATCGGCCCAGCCCGAACCGACGATGTGCGGTTTATCCTGATTCTCCTGGACATATTTCTTCAAAATGGCCAGATAATCCTCCGGCGTCTTGCCTTCTGCCAGGTTTGCCCTGCCGAACATGATGTTCCCTGCAAATCCGGGATGGCAATGCGCTTCCAGAAATCCCGGATAAATGGAATTGTGTCCATAATCCAGGACCCGGGTCTTGTCTCCCTGCAGTTTCATGGCCGCCTCTTTGCTTCCGACGTAAATGATTTTCCCGTCGGCCACCGCTATGGCCTCGGCATAGGGTTTGAACGCATCCATTGTGATGACATTCCCAAGAATAATGGTCTGTGCTTTCATGATGATTGTTTTAGTGTTTCTTTTACATCTTTTTCGATTTCAGAATACAATTCATCCACTTCATGGTTGGTGTAGTCAGATTCATCGAAGTTTTTGGCGAACTTCACCTTGATGCTCGCAAGCCGGCCGGCCAGGCGCCTGTCCTTCCTCAAATCGTGCCCAGTCAGGAAGACATAGTCGCAGATGGTATCTCCCATAAACCAGAACAGGACAAAAAACAGTTCGCGAGGAACTTCTTCGAGCATTTGCGTAAACCACAGCAGGATGCCGGACAAAATCAGGCCGATGGTCATGAAGATGAAAATCTTCGTGTGGCGTTTCTCTTCCTTTTCCACAAACCCCAGATTATAGGCATAATAATCCGCAATGGTTTCCTCGATGTTCTTTCTATCCTCCGCCGTCAGGCAGTCTTCGACAATCTCCAGTACCAGCGGATACTCGTCTGGCACTACGGAGGCGAAGGTTTTGAGATACTCCGCAAAATCCGGATTCAGCGTCTCATAACGCTTGACGCTGAAGGGGCTGATTACGTCATACAAGCCGGTAATCCGACAAGGAATGGTGGCGATCCCGTTGCTCACAAATTCCTTGTGAACACGGGCATCAAGATGTCCTTTCCTGGATTCGAACAAATCGACAATATTCCGTTTGCGCATATTACTCTTCCTTGCCTTTTATGAAGCACGCCACCAGTCCGTAAGTAATGGTGGGACGGATCCAGATTTCCACCATCATATAGGTGCTGGTTGCATCGGCCGGTTCAAGGATAATGTCGATGTTATAAAGCACGGCGATGATGATGTCGATGATGCAAATCATCCACAGGTTGCCCTTGGAGTAGGTTTTCCAATCCTTGCGGGCATAGAAGTAGGTGAGCATCAGCAGCATCGCGACCGAAAGCGTAAGGCAGGCCAGGTGGATGGCATAATACGGCAGCGGCGGAGCAAAGAGGATGTCCCTGAGCAGCACCGTGGCGCCTACGCAGACGGAGCACCAGTAATTGAACTGGTTGGTGGTGATGCGCCCGTTGAAAAAATACATCCACATCATCACCACACAGGCGATGTAGAACAGGTTCAGTACCAGTTCGGGCCAGGTTTGCCCCACGCCGAATTGCCATACACCGTAGAGCATGGTACCCACGGAGACGACCGCGGCAAAAATGGTGACCGCAATATTGAAAATGGTCCCCTTGTCTTTAAAACGTAATTCCATAGGTCTTATTCTTTGTCATCTTTAATCATATGAACGTCGCACTGCGGGAACGGGATGGCAATGCCGCCCTCGTTCAGTGTCTTGTAAACGAGTTCTTTGCAGCGGTCCACATAGCCGATGCGCTCCGGAACCAGCACGTACTGCTTCACGGCCACCTCCACGGCGCTGTCCCCGAAATCGCCGAAGCGGATGTAAATCCCGTAGGAAGGGTCCACTACGTCGCGGCCATAGGCGTCCTTTGTCTTCAAAGGCTCCAGCCCCTTTTCCAACAGTTCCCTCACCCGCTGGAAATCCGTTCCATAGGCCACGCCCACCGTGACTTTGGTGAACTCGTAGGAATTGTTCCGGGTAAGGTTGGTGAAGTTCTTGCCGAAGAGCGAGGAGTTCAGGAAGGCCACCTGGGTGCCGTTGACGGTCTCCACCAGGGTGGTCTGGTAGTTGATGTCCGTCACCTTGCCCCGCACGCCGTCGCAATCGATCCAGTCTCCCACCCTGAGGCGACCGCCCATGAGTTGGATGCCATAGATGAAGTTGTTGATGATATCCTTGAGCGCCAGACCGATACCGGCCGACAGACCGCCGGCAATGAGTCCCAGCGAGCGGGTGGGGATATTCAGCGTCACGATGAAAAGGTCCAAATACACAAACCAGATGAACACGCTGATGAGGCTGTTTCCCAGGGAAAGGTTAATCTCATTGCTCCGTACGGTCTTCCGTTTGTACTTGCGCATGAAGCGGCGGTATTCAAGGCTCTGCCAGATGGTATGGATGGCCTTGTTTGCGTAACGGAAGATGAAGAACATGCCCGTCAGGAACAGGAGGCTGTACAGGGATATGCGCATTTCTCCCTGATGGAAGAAGGGCTTCTCGAAGAGGGTATGGTACACGTCGTTGAATTCAAAGATGTCCAGCGCCCAGTAGAGGCAGGCGGGAATGGATACAAGCGCCAGCACCGGAATAAGCACCTCCCTTATCAAATCATAAAACCAAGTGGCAGAGAACATCAGCGCCTCTTTGGCATGGCCGCTCACATAGGTAATCTTTTCCTTCTGGGCCGATATTTTCTTATCCAAACGCCTCTCCTTATATAGGAGCGCCAGGTCCCAGACGGAGGCGATGGCCAGAATCAGGGCCAGTTGGAAGTACCACCACGCCAGGATCATCAGGGACAGGAAAATGTAACCGACCAAGCCGCAAACGGTGGCGACCGCCGTGATGCCGAAGGAGACCCAGCCTATCATCACATCCGTTCTGTCCGCTTTCGCGCCGCGTCTCAAATTGACGGACAACTGCCATAGCACCATGACAAGGAGCAGCGGTGGAAGGAAGAAATTCAAAAAAGCGTTGGGAACAAACAGCACCCGGCAGGTAATCACGAAGAACGCCGTAAAGATGGTAGGCAGATAGATACGGAGGCTGTTCTTGAGTTTACCGGGCTCCAGACGGATCAGGAGAGCCGTCGTAATGGCCATCAGCAGCCAGATGAAGGTGTGCAGGATGCTGATTCCCTTCCGCACCATGTCGTCATCCGTAGTTTCATAACTGAGCGCCACGAAAATGACACAGGCCAGCAGCAGCGCCAGATAGCGCTTCTGCTCCTTGGCAACCCGTTTCCCTAACGGCTTTACGAAGCGATAGACGGGCCACAACAACAGGGCAGAAAGGCCCCAGAGCACCAGGAAGGCCAGCATATAAATCACCAGCCAGTAAATCTTGGAAGTGTTGAGGAGCCGGCTGTCATTGGCTATCTCCTGCTCTGTATATGCAAAGTCCTCGTCCGTGAATGCCTGCTCGAGAAAAGAGAGATTGAATTTCTCTCCCATGGATTTGCGGGCCTCCCTCCAGTATTCGACGGGGTGGGCCAGAATCACACGCCACGGAATCTGTCCCTCCACAAAAACCTTATTCTGAAGGAGGTCGTAGTAATCGCGGGCGTATGCATAAGATTCATCCATCCGCAGCCGGGCTTCCCGGTAATGCGTGCTGTCAGCCATAACCTGCTCCCGCACCTGGGCATACATCTTCAGCAGTTCGGATGCGTAAAGAAGACAGGAATCACGGTCGGCCTGGCCGGATTCGCTCAGGATAAAGGCAGGAACAGTTTCTTTTTTCTCAACTTCGCCCTCTTCCTCAACTTCTTCTGCTGCAGCTTCTGCTTTTGCTGCTACTTCTGCTTTTGCTGCTGCTTCTGCCGCCGATTGCTCCTCCTGCAAGGCGTTCAAGGCCAGAACAGCCTCCACCTGCCCGATCAGTTCCTGCTGAAGGAGGCTCTCATTCTGCATCAGGTGGGCATCCAGCGTATCGTTATGATAGGCCAGGCTGTCCGGCACCACTTCCACTTCCACGAGTTCGGGAGGAAGACGGCGCAAGGACTCTATCAGGCGCGCGTAACGGTTGATTTCGATATCCAGACCGGAAACGATGCGGTCATAAGGCGTACGGTTCTTGTTGAAGTCATTGAATTCCTGGCTTACCTTTTCCAAGGCGTAACTGATATCGAAGGTATAGTCCTGCTTTTGGGAATACAGCATCAGGGACAGATCGTTGCATTTTTTGACGATATCCACCATCCGCTGGTGCTGTACAGCATACTTTTCCTGCAATTGCACTTGCGTGCGGGAGATTTGCCGATAGTCATGAAACAGTTCCCTGCGCAGGTTGGACAGCGTTGCATCCAAGTCCATCCCGGTGAAAACAGCCATAGCCGGCACAGCAACCACAAACAGTGCTGCCAAGATACTGAAGAATCTGCGTTTTTTCATTGTAGTGAACTTAAGCATTCATAGAGACAGGTTAGATTCCAAAGTTCGAAAAAAAAACGGAGATAATCAAAAGTTATTTAAAAAGAGACCAAAAAAAAAGAGTGTCGGCCTTCCCAGGCGGACGCTCTTACTAACCACATAATTAATAACACTAAAACTAATAACCAATAGAATGATTCTGCGAAGAGAACCTTGCTTCCTCATTCCGGATACAAAGGTACGACAATATTTTGGATTTGCAAATTTTTTCAAAAGATTTTTTACAAAAAATTTTATAAAACACATTAACTAATTGATTATCAATGTAATAAAATTTTATATTATTTCACACACTAAATTCGTAAATATTTTGAATAACTGATATACATTACCTGAGCGCTATTTTTGGATTTTAAAGCAGATGCCATAAACTGCTTATATTCCAAATCGGAAGCAAAAACAATAGTGGCACTTACAAATCGTAAGCACCACTACTTTTTTTCACGATAAATCGTTCCGTTACCGGGCACGGAACTGCATTTTCATCAAATCAGACCCCTAACTTGATCTTCAGATTCTTGATCATGTCCACCGTCATGGAGTCCATGTTATAACTGGGCTTCCAGTCCCATTCCTCACGGGCGCAGGAATCGTCCATGCTGTCGGGCCAGGACATGGCGATGGCCTGACGGACGGGATCCACCTCGTAACGGACGCGGAGCGTGGGAATGTACTCCCGGATTTTGGCGAAGATCTGTTCCGGCTCGAAACTCATGGAGGCGATATTGAAAGAATTGCGGTGCTTGAGGCGGGACGGGTCGGCCTGCATGAGGTTGACGGCAGCCTGGAGGGCATCCGGCATGTACATCATGTCCATATAGGTACCGGGGGCGATGGGGCAGGTGAACTCCTCCCCTTTCACGGCCGAATAATAAACCTCCACGGCATAGTCCGTAGTTCCGCCACCAGGAAGGGTGGTGTAGGAGATCAGGCCCGGGAAGCGGACCGAACGGGTGTCCACACCATATTTATGGAAATAGTAGTCGCTGAGGAGTTCCGTGGCCACCTTGGTGACACCGTACATGGAACGGGGACGCTGGATGGTATCCTGCGGCGTTCCCACATGCGGGGTTTCCGGGCCGAACGAGCCGATGGAGGAAGGGGTGAACACGGCCACGCCCTTTTCGCGGGCGATTTCCAGGATATTGAGCAGGCCGTTCATCTGGATGTCCCAGGCCAGCAGGGGCTTTCTCTCCGCCACGGCCGACAGGAGGGCGGCCAGGTTATAGACGGTGTCAATCTGATACTTGTCCACGATGCCGGCCAGACCGGCCGCATCCCGGACATCGGCAATGGCGGAAGGACCGCTTTCCAGCAAGACTCCTTTGGGTTCGGCGCCGGGGATATAGCCGGCAACAACGGTACTGCCGGGGATTTCCCTGCGCAGTTTCATGGTGAGTTCGGATCCGATCTGTCCGGTGGAACCGATTACAAGTATGTTTTTCATGTATTCAGAATGTCAGTTAAATGTCAGTTAGAAGTTTCGAACGCAAATTTATGATATTTTATGAACATTTTCAAGATAAAAAGACTAAATTTGAAAGCACGAAACCATTAAACACAATATAACCATGTACGGAAAATTTCAGAAGTACCTTCAAGATGAACTGAAAGCCATTGAACAGGCAGGTCTTTACAAGAAAGAAAGGAACATCGCCAGCCCCCAGAGCGCCGAAATCACCCTTGAGGACGGCAGCAAGGCCCTTAATTTCTGCGCCAACAACTACTTGGGACTGGCCGACAGCCCCCGCCTCGCCGAAGCCGCCAAAAAAGCCATGGACCGGCGCGGATACGGCATGTCCTCCGTCCGCTTCATCTGCGGCACCCAGGACATCCACAAAGAACTCGAGAAAGCCATCGCCGATTATTTCCACACGGAGGACGCCATCCTCTACGCGGCCTGCTTCGATGCCAACGGCGGCGTATTCGAACCGCTCCTGACGGCAGAAGACGCCATCATCTCGGACTCCCTCAACCACGCTTCCATCATTGACGGCGTTCGCCTGTGCAAAGCCCAGCGTTTCCGCTATGCCAATGCCGACATGGCCGACCTGGAAGAAAAATTGAAAGAGGCCCAGGCCTGCCGTTTCCGCATCATCGTCACGGACGGTGTCTTCTCCATGGACGGCAATGTGGCCCCGATGGACAAAATCTGCGAACTCGCAGAGAAATACGAAGCCATGGTCATGGTTGACGAGAGCCACAGCGCAGGCGTCGTCGGCCCCACCGGACACGGCGTTGCCGAACAATTCAACTGCTACGGCCGCATCGACATCTTCACCGGCACCCTCGGAAAGGCTTTCGGCGGCGCCGTAGGCGGATTCACCACCGGCCGCAAGGAGATTATCGACATGCTCCGCCAGCGCAGCCGTCCGTACCTGTTCTCCAATTCCATCCCGCCGATGATTGCCGGAGCGGCCCTGGAAACCTTCAAGATCCTGAAAGAGAGCAATGCCCTTCATGACAAACTGCAGGCCAACGTGGACTATTTCCGCGACCGGATGATTGCCGCAGGCTTCGACATCAAACCCACCCAGAGCGCCATCTGCGCCGTCATGCTCTATGACGCTCCCCTCTCCCAGAAATTCGCCGCCAAGATGGCCGAAGAAGGCATTTTCGTGACCGGCTTCTATTACCCGGTGGTTCCCAAGGGACAGGCCCGCATCCGCGTGCAACTAAGCGCCGCCCACGAGAAAGAGCACCTGGACAAAGCCATCGCCGCCTTCGTGAAGGTGGGCAAGGAACTGGGCGTAATCAAATAAAAGAGGTATAAACTTCTCAATCAAGGCTCCCGGCGTTGTCCCCGGGGGTCTTTTTTTTGCTTCGCTTGCCGAAAACGACGAACTCGTTCATAAAGAAATTGAAAGCCCCGCTGAAGCACAGGCCCAGCAGGTTGCACAGAGCGGGCTCCACCGTCCAATCCTGGAACCAGTTCTGGGACACGAAGAAGAAATGGATTCCCTGCATGGCGACGAACTTGATCAGGTATGCGCCGACGCAGGTGGCATTATAGCCGGCGAAATGCCGGAAAAACGAACGGACGGAATGCTGGCTGATGCGTTCCTTCCATACAAAGAAGTAGGCGATGACGAAATTCACCAGGGTGGCCATCTCGAAGGAGATGGTAGGGGCGATCCAGAAACTCCCCCAGTAACTTCCCCGGAATAAATACGTACTCAACACCCAGTGCAGTCCCAGATCCACAAGGGTCCCGGCACAACTGGTGAGAGAGAAGAAAACGAATTTCTTCAGTATTTCATTCCTGGTTCTCGGCTGCATTGGATGAACGCGTCCTGCAAATTTACAATTTTTTGTATATCTCGCAAAATTAGACTAAATTCGCATATCTATATGTCATGAACATGAAGCCCATCATAGAGCCGGTAGATCGAAATCTCCTGGAGTCTGAACTCAGCGGGGACTGTTTTCTTCGTGAAACAAACCGCGCTGGAAATCAGTTGTTTATCGTCGGTCCCGAAGCCGTCAATGTCCTTCGTGAAATCGGACGCCTCCGTGAGATCGCTTTCCGTGACGGCGGCGGCGGCACCGGAGAGCCCCTGGACCTGGACAAGTTCGACACCAATCCGGCCTATGGCTACCAGCAACTGGTCCTGTGGGACCCGGACGCCCGGGAAATCATCGGCGGCTACCGTTTCTGCCTGTGCGACGATGCCGTTTATGACAAAAACGGCCAGCCCATCCTCACCTCCTCCCACATGTTCGAATTCACCAAGAAGTTCATCAAGGACTATCTGCCTTATACGATGGAACTGGGAAGGAGTTTCGTATCGCTGGAATACCAGAGTTCGAAGGCCGGCGCCAAAAGCCTGTACGCCCTGGACAACCTCTTTGACGGAATCGCCGCCATCGGCATCCTTTACCAAAAGAAAATCAAGTATTTCTTCGGGAAAGCGACCATCTACCGGGAATACCCCACGGAGGCCCGCGAAATGATCATGTGCTTCATGAAGAAGTATTTCGGGAAAGGCAGACGGCTCATCCACATCCGCAAGGAAGTGAAGGTGGAAAAGCCGGAGCGCTATCTGCGCCTTTTCAAGGGGCTCGAGTTCAAAGATGCCTACAGGGTCCTGAAGACGGAAGTGATGAAATACGGCGTGTCCATTCCCCCGCTGGTGAACACGTACATGAACCTGTCCCCTTCCATGGTCTTTTTCGGGACCGGCATCAACGACGAATTCGGAGACATCTACGACTCCGGCATCCTGGTCACCTTCGAAGACCTGTATCCGGAAAAGCGCCAGCGCCATGCCGATTCGTTCATGAAACTGGGCTTGCGTCAACTTCGCGAACTGTTCAACCGGCTGCAACGCAGGAATACTACCTCCTCACTGTAATGTGGAAGCAACTCTGCTTCCGCTCGTACTTGATATAACACTCCCCCGGGGTGTCATGGATGTCCTTCAGTACCTGGCTCAGCGTGGCCCTCAGGTACTCGGGCGGCACGTCTTCATAAGGACGGCCGCGCAGTTCCGGCACCTTCACATAGCGCCAGTAGGACAGGTCGAAGGTGGTCCCGTATCGGTGCGTCGAATTCTCGGAAGCATTCTGGTTGCGGCGGCGCAGACGCGCCACGTCGGCCTCCGTGCGAAGGACGGAAGTCACCACCAGTCGATTGGGATTGAGCCCCTTGGCCGCAAGGGAATCCTGGAAATTCCGGCCGATCCGGTCCAGCAGTTCCTTGGCCGAAGGAATCAGGTACGGGATGGAGTGCGTGAGGGAATCCACCACATAGGTGTCGGTATCCTCCAGTTTCACCAGCCGGGTCTTGAGCCGCTCCGCAGCATCCCGGTCGGCCACGGGAGGCACGCCGATGGCCTGGGCCACCTGGAGTTGGACATCGTTCATATCGTTGAACTCGCGGGCAAACTTGACATCAAAAACCCGCTCTGGATTGTTCCGGATGGGGCCGAGGGCCAGCCAGGCTTCCTGCTCCTTGCGGGCCTTGCGCTGCTTCACACAACTCCTCACGGAGAAGAAAAGAAGGAAAAAAAGTCCTAAAAGGACAGCAGAAGCGGCTATCTGGAGATTCTTTTTGTTCATAAATACAAAGATAGTAAAAATATTTTCGTAATTTTGCAAGAATATAAGATTGATTGAAAAATGACTGAAGAGAACAAACAAGCGGCAAGAATCCAGACTTCTATCCTGAACAACTGTGAAAGGAAAGCCCTCGTGTGGATGGCGGAAAGAATGCCGTCATGGGTCACATCCGACATGCTCACCGTAGTGGGATTCCTCGGAGCCTGTGTCATGGCAACCGGTTATGCCCTCTCCAACGAGAATCTCCTGTGGCTGTGGCTGGCCAATCTGGGCCTTCTCATCAACTGGTTCGGGGATTCCATGGACGGAAGCCTGGCCCGCGTCCGCGGAACCCAGCGCAAAACCTACGGCTTTTTCATCGACCACAATGTCGATGTCATCAACGAAACCATCATGTTCATCGGCGTGGGCGCCAGCCCGCTCGTCAACATGAGTTTCGCCATGATGGCGCTGGTCGCCTATTTCATGCTCAGCGTTTATGTCTATATCGACTGCCACCTCAAGGGAGAGATGCGGCTCACCTACGGCGGACTCGGCCCCACCGAATTCCGGCTGCTGCTGATTATCGTGAACATGCTGTTCATGTACATTCCCTGGTTCAGCGAATGGAAGCGTCCCATCACCCTCTTCCACAACGACTTCATGGTCGGCATCTTCGACTACGTCGCCGTCGGCGCAGCGCTCCTGCTGATTGTTTTCTATCTGGTCAGTTTCTTCAAGGACATCAAGTATTTCTCGAAAATCGACCCGCTCAAGAAAAAAGAGGAATAGAGGCATGGTATTGAGTGCTGAACAGGCTGCAGAGATGTTCCCCGTCTTCAAAGGCAGGCTGGGGAAAGTGCTGTATAAAGCCAGCATGCGGATTACCGGCATCGACAACGTGAACAAGATTCACGACAACGTGGAGAAACAGGGCATCGCCCCCGGACCGGATTTCGCCAAGGGAATCCTGGACCAGATCGGGACGGACTTCCTGATCGGCAATCCCGAGCGGCTCCAATTTCCGGAAGGCGCTTTCATTACCATTTCCAACCACATTTACGGCCATCTGGACGGCATCTGCCTGGTGGACATCATCGGCCATGTACGTCCCCGGGTGAAGGTGATGGTAAACGAACTGCTCATGTACATTTACGGCCTTGCCCCCAATTTCATCTCGGTGAACCCGACGGTCCAAAAAAAGGAAACCACAAAGACCAGCATCAACGGGGTGAAAGAGGCCCTGCTGCAACTCCACAGCGGGGAGCCGCTGGCCCTCTTCCCTTCCGGCGCCGTGGCCGACCTCAAGCCCCGGGAGGGCTGGACCCTGAACGAGCGCGACTGGCAGGATGCCGCCGTCAAACTCATCCGCAAGGCCCGCGTTCCCATTGTGCCCATCCGTTTTTTCGACCACAATTCCTGGTTCTACTACGCCCTGGGGCTCCTTGACTACCGCATCCGCTTCGTCCGCCTTTTCCACGAAGTCGCAAACAAGAAAGGGACGCACCCCCGCCTGGGCATCGGCGAGACCATTACCGTGGAGCAGCAGGACGCCGTTTCCGACGATGATTTCAAGGCTTTCCTCCGGAGCAGCGTCTATGACATGCCGCTCCCGGAACATTATATAAAACGATCCGACTTATGGAAGAAGTAAAAGTAGTCCTCATCACCGGCGGCAGCAGCGGAATCGGTGCCGCCACCGCCCGCCTCCTGGCCGCTCATGGCATGAAAGTCTATGCCGCAAGCCGCCGGGGCACGCTTCAGACTCCCACACCCGATGTCATCCCCCTCAGCATGGACGTCAATGATTCCGAAGCCACCCGTCTTGCCGTAGCGCACATTCTCCAGGCCGAGGGACGTCTGGATGCCGTCGTTGTCAACGCAGGCATCGGCATCTACGGACCTATTGAAGGAACGCTGGAGGAAGAAGCCAGGAACCAGTTTGAAACCAATTACTTCGGGGCCATTAAAACCATCCAGGCCTGTCTGCCTGCCTTTCGCAGTCAGGGGCATGGCCGCATCATCACCGTCTGTTCCGTCATGTCGGTGCTGCAACTCCCCTTCCAAGGTTTCTACTCCTCGGTGAAAGCCGCCCTGCTATCGCTCTCGCAGTCTCTCTCCATGGAACTGAAGGGCAGCGGAATCCAATGCTCGGCCATCCTGCCGGGAGACGTGGCCACCGGTTTCACGGGCGCCCGCAAATTCACGGCCGCCTCCAAGGACCCCGCCTCCCCCTACAAAGAGCAGATGGAAAGGAACCTGAAGAAAATCGAACACGACGAACTGGGCGGCATGTCGCCCGAAGTGATCGGCCGCGCCATCCTCAAGCAGTTGCAGCGAAGACACATGGCGGTCCGCGTGATTCCCCGGCTGGATTACAAACTTGTCGGAATGCTCGTCCGCTTTCTCCCCGCAAAGACCGTCCTTTCTGTCCTCTCGCGTTTGTACAATTAAGAAATAATCCCTATTTTCGTATTTATGTTCCGAAAAGTCTGGCTCTCCCTCATGCTGCTGGGAGCGGTGGTTTGCGCCGCCGCTCAGAGTACGCGTATCCGGGGGATCGTCCGCGATGCCGAGACGGGGGAAGCCCTTCCTTTCGTGAGCGTATATTTTGACGGGACCACCATCGGCATTTCCTCCGACCTGGACGGCCGATACAGCCTGGAAACGCGTACAAAAGGCATCAGCACCCTGACCGCCTCGCTCATCGGCTACGAGAGCAAGACCGTGGAAATCACCCCCGGCGTCTTCTCCGAAGTGAACTTCAGCCTCAAGCCGGACCCCCGGCAGTTGCAGGCATCGCTGGTGAAACCGGACAACCGCTACATCAAGTCCATCCTCCGCAAACTGGACGAGAGCCGGGAAATCAACGACCCGGACAATGCGCCGGACTGGAATTCACACCTCTATACAAAAATCGAGTTCGATGTCCAGAACATGGAAGACCTCCTGCGGCTGAAGGCCCTGGACCGCAACCTCGGTTTCATCCGCCAGTACTCCGACACATCGGCCATTACGGGAAAGGCCTACATCCCGGCCCTCATATCGGAGAACGTGTCGGACGTCTATCACTCCCAGAAGCCGTATTTCCTCCGGGAAGTGATGAGGGCCAGCCGCATCTCCGGCCTGGAAGAAGACAATTTCCTGCGCCAGTTCACCGGTTCGTACCTCCTCAAGACCAATTTCTACAAAACCAGCATCGGCGTCTTCAACCTGGTCATTCCCAATCCGGCCGCCGCGTCGTCGCAGATGTTCTACAACTATTTCCTGGTGGACAGCCTGCAGGTGGAGGGACGGAAGACCTATGTACTGCGCTTCCACCCCAAGAAACTGGTCACTTCCCCCACCCTGGACGGGGAAATGCAAATCGATGCGCAGGATTTCGGCATCCGCTCGGTCCATGCCTCCCTCTCGGGAGAGTCCAACGTTAACTGGATCCGGAACATCAATGTGGAAATCCTGAACCGGAGGCTGCCCGACGGCCGCTGGTTCTACGGGGAAGAGCGCCTGTTCGTCGATTTCTCCATCACCCTGAACAACGATTCGCGCCTGCTGTCCCTCATGGGAAACCGGCACATGGTTTATGAACCACCCCGCTTTGAACCCGTCACCGACCCCGATGCGCTCACCTCCAAGGAAACCGTCGTGATGCGGGACGTCGTCGCAGGAGACCAGGCCTATTGGGAGAATGAACGGCCCTATGCCCTCAGCCAGCGCGAGCAGGGAATCTACGACATGGTGGACCATATCCAGCAGCAGACTTTCTACAAATGGACCTACGGCATCGTCCGCACCATCGCGGGCAACTACTTCGAGGTAAAACCCTGGAAAGTGGAATTCGGCCGATATGCACAAACCTTCGCCTACAATGACATGGAAGGGTTCCGCATGCAGATCGGAGCCCGTACGCTCAAGGAATTTTCCAAGAAGGTGCGCCTGAGCGGCAGGTTCGCCTTCGGTTTCAAGGATCTGAAGCCCAAGGGAGAAATCATGGCGGAATTCATGTTCAAGCGGGAACAGACCCGGAAACTCACCCTGAACTTCAAGCACGACTATGTGCAGTTCGGCGGCGGCAGCGTTTTCTCCACGCAAAACATGTTCTCGTCCTTCCTGGCCCGCAGGCAGAGCGAGAAACTGAGCATGGTCCGGTCGTTCAACGTCATGTACGAGCACGAGTTCGCCAACTGGCTCAATGCCACCATCGACTGGGACACCCAGCGCATCTGGAGCAACCGGCATGTCGCCTTCATCCGCAATTCGGACGGTCTGCTGCAGGACAGCTTCTCCATGAACAAACTGCATGTAGGGCTCCGCTTCTCCGCGCCCGATGAGCGGGTGAACCGCAACTTCTTCGTCAAGACTTATCTGTTTTCCAAATATCCTTCCCTGGAACTCAACTTCACCAAGGGTTTCAAGGGCCTTACCAAGGACGATTTCGACTTTATCAAAACGACGGCCGTGCTACGCTGGAAAGTCCCTTCTTCCGCCATCGGCTTCGGACATCTGTATCTGGAAGGCGGTTCCATCTGGGGCAGCGTCCCCTATCCCATGCTCAAACTCTACGATGCCAACCAGACCTTCTTCCTGGACCGCAGCACCTATTCGTGCATGGACTACTATGAATTTGTCTCGGACCGCTGGCTGACAGGCTTCTATGAGCACAATTTCAACGGCTTCTTCCTGGGGAAGATTCCCCTCATCAAGAAGTTGGATCTGCGCGAAGTGGCCACCGTACGCTTTGCCTGGGGCAGCCTTTCATCGGCCAACAACGAGCAGGCGCCCTACCGCCTGATGAACGTCACCAACCGGCAGACCATCGACAAAATCCCTTACGTAGAGGCCGGCGTCGGCATTTCCAACATCTTCCGGGTTCTCCGGCTCGATGCTTTCTGGCGCCTTACGCACCGCCGGCCGGACAAAAGCAATTTTGCCTTTACCATTGGACTGGATGTAGAATTTTAACCTGACTATGAGAAAAATATCAAATTTAAGTCCCTTTTTCGGGATTGAGCCCATTGAAAAGCAGGATCACACGGAGAGTTGCTACATGCACATCGCCAATCATCCTGTCTTTGCCTTCGTCTTCGCCTATTTCATGGAGGGAGAGGCCTTGATTGAAATTGACGACAAAAAGTTTCTGCTGGGGCCCGGGCAACTGGTCCTGGTTCCGGAAAACAAGAGTATCTACATTCATTATTCCAGGAACTGCGTGGGATTCAACGGGAGTTTCACCATTGATTTTCTGAAGGACGCCTCCTATTCCGTCCTGCGTGCCCAGAGCCCCGTCCTGCAGAGTTTCTGGTTCGATGACGCCGTTTTCATGGGGGCGCTCATGAAGCGGATGCTGGTCGCCTATGACGACAAGGACAAAGCCTTCCTCAAGAGCGGGTTGGACCTGATTCTCGGCCAACTCCGCCCCGGCGGGAAAATCGCCGTCGTCCCGGAGAAGTTCCTCCAACTGGTCTTTGATCGCAACCAGGTCCCTCTTTCGGTATCGGAATACGCAAGTATGCTGAATGTTACGGCCAATTACCTGAACAAGACCGTCAAGAACCACACGCACCGGACAGCCATCGACTGGATTGAAATCGCACGCCTGAATCTGGCCAAGCAACTCCTCAAGGATACCAGCATTCCCATCGTGGACGTCGCGGCCAGGACCGGTCTGGAAGACCAGTCCTATTTCTCACGCTTTTTCAAGAAGAAAACCGGGATGAGCCCGTCTCAGTACCGGAACGAGCAATAATCCGTAACCGTCAGGACATCCCCTTCCACCCGGAAGCGGACATCCGCCCCGTCAAACGGCATGGCGTATTCTTTGTCCGGACTGTCCTGGTAGGCAGGGCGGGGGTCCAGGGAAAGGACCTCGGTGAGTTGCCGGCGCTGCTCTTCCGTAAAGGGAAGATGCTCCGGAATAAACACTTTCAGACGCGGCTGCGGGGCCGATTGGGCAAAACCGCTGCGGGCATCGGGATAACTGTCGGCATAAACGACATAGGGCTTGATGTCATAGATGGGTGTTCCGTCCATCAGGTCGGCCCCGCGGACGAGGATATCCATTCCCTCGATGGCTTCCACTTCCACACAGGACAAGCCCAGCGGATTGGGACGGAAAGGGGAACGGGTGGCCCACACGCCCAGGGCCGCATTGCCGCCCAGACGGGGCGGCCGCACCGTCGGCTGCCACTCCCCTTTTGCCGCCTTGTTGGCCGAGAAGCCCCACACCAGCCAGATGCGGCTGAATCCTTCGAGCCCCCGCAAAGCCTCGGGAACCCGATAAGGTTTGGCAAACACAATCCGCCCGCGGATATTGCGGGCCAGGGAACTTTGTCGGGGAATGCCGAATTTGGAGCCGAAAGGCCCCCGGTAATAAGCCACCGGCTTGATCAGAAATTCATCGGCCGGCATTTCAGGAGAGGTATTTTCCATGGCAGCGGCAATAACGGAGCCCGCTGCCGCAGGGACAAGGGTCTCCCGGCGCGACATGCGGAATGGCGAAGCCCATCGGATACTCTTTCGCGGACATCTCGCTGGCAAAACCATCGGAAATGGTAGGCTCCGGCATGGTCCAGCGGGGATAATCCTCGCTTCCGGTCTCCGCCTCCGGCGGCGGAAGTTGCGACCAGGCTTCCCAGTCGGCCTTGCACTGCCCCACCTCCTCGGCACTGCGCCCCTTCAGGAACCACTTGGGAACGCTGTCGGCATACTCGCGTACCATCTTGCAGCAGGCCAGCCAACTGTCGTCGTCAAGTTCCTGATAGAGAGGGCTGTCTGCCAGCGGCTGGAAAAGCGCGTCGTTCTGCGCGGCCGTGTACTGGGCCTCCATCCAGGTGTCATGTTCCGCCTTCACGAGATCGAAGCCTTCATAGCCCAGACGCCGGTACATCTGTTCCAGACGCATTCCCGCCGGCGTTTTCATGCCCACCGTGAAATAAGGGGCGCCGGCACCGGCCTCGCGGGCATCGGCCTGCGTGAAGGTCTTGAACTCGTGCTGGTGCAACTGCTCGCGGAGCGTGAAAACCTCTTCCACGTTATCTACACAGGGAGAGCACACGTAGTCTCCCCATCCGTCCTGATAACGGTACATTTTCAACAACGGGCTCTTGTGGAACATGTGGGTCAACGGCACGAGATCCGACCCGTGCGTTTCCGTGAACCAGTCTATCAGCAGATCGACGAACTTTTCCGTCGGAAGGATGCCGTACAGGTTGAGATACCCCAGGCCGATGCGCTCCAGTTCATACTGGCCGCTTTTTTCGCCGCTGCGGATGACTTTTTCCACTTCGGGAGCCACTATCTCGTACATCTCCCGGCTGATCCAGACTTTGTGGAAATGCTCATCGGAGTCGTCGTATTCCACGAGACCAGTCACTTCCAGCAGGGATGGATAATCTGCAAAGTCCTGATATTGAATCTTTTCAGGACCCGCATGGACCAAATCACGAAGGAGACGGACATCCCTTTCCATCAGATGCGACATCCACCTGCGCGGCTGGCCGCGCAGGTAGGTGTGCAACTGGTCCACCAACTGGGACTTCCGCATTTTGGGGCTCAAGTCGTTTCCCAGGATGTTCCCGAGGTCTTGCAACTCCATTTTCTGGAAGCCGTCCAGAATGGTATGAAGGGTCCGTTCTTTCATGAGGGCGCAAAGATACCTAATTTTCCTGATATTTCAGAATCGGGTTTCTGGCGGCCGTGGTCTCATCGGGACGGGAAATGGGCGTATTGTGCGGGGCGCCGTGAAGGATTTCGGGATCCCGGGCGGCTTCCGCGGCAATCTTGCGCATGGCGTCGATGAAGGCGTCGATGGTTTCCTTGGACTCGGTCTCCGTGGGTTCTATCATCAGCGCCTGATGGAACAGGAGCGGGAAATAGATGGTAGGGGCATGGAATCCGTAGTCCAGCAAGCGCTTGGCGACATCCAGGGTGGTGGCACCGGGAACACCGTCGTGCGCGCCGTCGTTGATGAGTCCGTCAAAGACGAATTCGTGCTTGCAGACGCCCTCGATGGGCAGTTTGTACAGGTCCTTGAGGCATTCCTTGATGTAGTTGGCACTGAGAACCGAGTACTGGCCCACCTTCCGGAGATGCTGCCTGCCCAGCGAAAGGATATAGGCATAGGCCCGGAGGATGACGCCGAAATTACCATGGAAACCGGAGACCCGCAGGTCCGGGATGCAGTCTTCCAGGCGCTGGGCGACACCAACGGGACCGGAACCGGGACCGCCGCCGCCGTGAGGCGTGGAGAAGGTCTTGTGCAGGTTCAGGTGCATGATATCGAAGCCCATGTCGCCGGGGCGGACCATCCCCATCAGCGGATTCATATTGGCGCCGTCGTAGTACAGCAGGCCGCCGATTCCGTGAACCAATTGGGCGATGGTCTTGATTTCCGTCTCGAACAGGCCCAGCGTATTGGGGTTGGTCATCATGATACCGGCCACTTCATCGGTCAGAAGCGGCTTCAGGGCCTCCACGTCGATCCGGCCGTTTTCCAGGGATTTCACTTCCACCACTTCCAGGCCGCAGACGGCGGCCGAAGCGGGATTGGTGCCGTGCGCGCTGTCGGGCACGATGACTTTGGTACGCTTGAAGTCTCCCCTGTTCATGTGATACTGGCGCATGATCATCAGACCGGTGAGTTCGCCATGGGCGCCGGCGCAGGGGTCGAACGTGAAGGTGTACATGCCGGTGATGGCGGCAAGCGCCTTGTTCATCTCCTGATACACCTTGTTGGCCCCCTTCGTGAGACCGGCGTGCATGAGGGGATGCAGGCCGGCGAAACCGGCAAGACCCGCCATTTCCTCGTTGATCTTGGGGTTGTACTTCATGGTGCAGGAGCCCAGCGGATAGAAGCCGGTATCCACGCCGAAGTTCATCTGGGAGAGATTGGTATAGTGACGCACCACATCCGGTTCACTCACCTCGGGAAGACGGAGCGGAACACCCCTGCGAAGGGCCGATGGCACCTCAGGGGCGGCCGGATACGGATTGGCCGGCAGGGAATAGCCGGTGCGGCCTTCCCTGGAGAGTTCAAAAACGAGTTTGTCGTAGTATTTCATAGCCTATCCCTCCTTGATTACTTGAACCAGACGGTCGATTTCGGCCTTGGTGCGTTTTTCGGTAACGCAGAAACTCACATAACCCTCTTCGGTATCCAGGGCGGCAAAGAAACCGGCCTCCTCGAGGCGTTTCTGCATCCGGCCCGGGAACTGCTTGGGCTTGAGGACGAATTCCTTCAGGAACGGCTTGCCGGGGAACACTTCCTCGAACTGACCGGTCTTGAGGAGTTCGCCATACAGGTAATGTGCGCCGTCACTGCTGAGCCGGTTCACCTCCCGGAGGCCTTCCGGACCCATCAGGGAAAGATAAATGGTGACCCAGAGGGCCATCAGGCTCTCATTGGAGCAGATGTTGGAAGTCGCTTTTTCACGCTTGATGTGCTGTTCGCGGGCCTGGAGGGTAAGGACGAAGGCGCGGCGGCCTTCCTTGTCCACGGTCTGGCCGACGATACGGCCCGGCATCTTGCGCATATGTTCCTTCTTCACGGCCATGAAGCCCACATAAGGGCCGCCATAGCACAGGGGAAGGCCCAGGGACTGCCCGTCGCCCACGGCGATATCGGCATCCCATTCTCCGGGGGTCTTCACAACGGCCAGGGCCGAAGGGTCGCAGTACTCGATGAGCACGGCCTTCCGCTCATGGACGGCATCGGCAAAACCGCTATGGTCTTCGATGATGCCGTAGCGGTTGACGGACGGCACGATGACTCCGGCCACATCGTCCTTGGCCAACTCGGCCTTGAGGCAGTTGATGCAGGTCTGCCCCTCCATCACGGGCACATAGCCGATTTCCACACCATGGAACTTGGCATAGGTTTCCACCACCTTGATTACATGGGGCAGAAGGCCCTTGGAAAGCAGTACGCGAGTCTTTTTACGGGTACAGGCGATGGCCATTTTCATGGCTTCGGCCGCTGCGGTGGGCCCATCGTACATGGAAGCATTGGATACGTCCATGCCCGTAAGTTCGCAAATCATGCTCTGGTACTCGAAGATATAGCGAAGTGTACCCTGCGAAATCTCGCACTGATACGGCGTGTAGGCCGTGAGGAATTCCGAACGGGAGCACAGATACGGAATGACCGCCGGGGTATAGTGGTCGTAGGCACCGGCCCCGACGAACACCTTCAGACGGGCGTTCATCGCCTCCAGGGAGGCGAAATAGTCTCGGATTTCCTGCTCCGACAGGGCGTCCGGCAGGGCATAAGCGCCCTTTTTCAGGAACTCGGAAGGGACATCGCTGTAGAGGTCCTCGAGTTTCTGAACGCCGATACGGTCCAGCATGGCGCGGATATCCGACTCGGTATGAGGAAGATAAGGGAGTTCAGCCATAACTTACTCGCCGATTTGGGCCTTATAGGCGGCAGCGTCCAGCAAGGCGTCCAGTTGTGCGGGATCAGACATCTCCACCTTGATGATCCAGGCGGCGTAGGCGTCCTCGTTCACCTTCTCGGGAGCGTCTTCCAGTTCCGCATTCACTTCCACAACGGTCCCGGAGACCGGGCTGATGAGTTCAGAGGAGGCTTTCACGCTCTCCAGGGCACCGAATTCCTCACCGGCATCGACAGTATCATCCACCTCGGGCATATCCACATAGGTGATGTCCCCCATTTCGGCCTGGGCAAAATCGGAAACGCCGATTACGGCGATGTTGCCTTCTACCTTTACCCATTCGTGCGACTCAGAATACTTGAGCCCTTCAATAATCTTAGACATAGTTGCGTTTATTTTTTGTAGTTAGTTTGATAAAATCTCTTTTTGACCACCTTGCCGGGGAACACTTTCTTGCGGATGCGGATGCAGAGCGGGGTGTCCAGGGCGCTGAAAGCCTTGTCCACCAGGGCAAAGCAGATGCTCTTGTCCAGGGAGATGGAGTGATAACCGGTGGTAACGACGCCGACTTCCTTCCCATCGGGCGTTTCCACGGGATAACCGGCACGGGGAATGGCCTTGTCCTCAATCTCGATGCCCACCAGTTTGCGGGCAAGATTGCCGGCCTTCTGGTCCAGCAGGGCCTCTTTGCCCACGAAATCCTTCTCGTATTTGCAGAACATGCCCAGACCGGCCATCACGGGGCTGATTTCCGCGCTGAGCTCGTCTCCGTACAGCGGCAGACCGGCCTCGAAACGGAGGGTGTCCCGGCAGCCGAGGCCGCAAGGTTGCACGCCGGCAGCGATGAAACGGTCCCAGATCTCCACGATATTGGCAGGGGAAGTGTAGATTTCGAAGCCGTCTTCCCCGGTATAGCCGGTGCGGCTGAGAATCAGACGCTCTCCCTTGTACAGGACATCGCAGAACTCATAGAAGCCCAGCGACGCCGCCTCCTGATAGCCCAGGACCTTGATGAGGGTTTCTTCGGCCTTGGGGCCCTGCAGGGCAATCTGTCCCCAGGAATCGGAAGCGTTGGTGACCTTGCAGTCAAAACCCTTGGCCTGCTCCTGGATCCAGGCGAAATCCTTGTCGATATTGGCGGCATTGACCACCAGGAGGAAATGATCCGGCTGGAATTCACGATAGACGAGAAGGTCGTCCACGGTGCCGCCATCGGGATAGCACATCATTCCGTAAAGGACCTTGCCGGGCTGGAAGCCGCGGATCTCGTTGGTGAAGATATGGTTTACAAAGTCTTCGGCCTGAGGGCCTTCCACGAAGACTTCCCCCATGTGGGAGACATCGAACATTCCCACGTTCTCCCGCACGGCGAGATGCTCCACGGTGATGGTGCTGTACTGAATGGGCATCATGAAACCGGCAAAGGGACTCATTTTGGCCTGAAGGGCCACATGAGCCGGATACAGGCAGGTTTTCTGAAGCTGTTCCGGCGGAATTTGTACTTCTGACATAGTTATAGGTTTAATAGTTTGATTATGTGTTTATACAATTCAACATTCGTTTCATAATTCGTTCGCAGGTCCTCTCCGGCGGCCCCTTTCGGGACGGAGAGTTCCCCGCATACATCCACGGCCGCCACGTTCATCCCCCCTTCCGCCAAGCGCCGCAGGATGTCCTTCACCTTCCCGAGGGTATGCGTTCCCTGTGTCCAGTCCGTCCGGGCCCAGCGGCGGTCCATGATATCTTTGTCCAGCGACACATAGAGGCGCTCTCCCCTTCTTTCCTCCAGCCATCCTTCCGGAATGTCCTCCGGGCAGTTTTCAGGCCCCAACGCAAGCACGCTCTTTACCAGCGGGTTCTCTTCCTGCATGGCCTTGACCCAACTGCCACAACTCAGGACACCGCCGAAGGCCGGCTCCTGGTCGTCGGGATGATGGTCCAGAAGAACCAGGTGGAAGGGCTCCTTCTCCTTCAGGGCCAGAAGATGGCTCATGTAGTGATAGTCTCCGCTGTCCAGGAAACGAAGCCGGGGCAAAGGGTCCGGAAGGGACGCCCCAATCCGGGCCGATGCGGCCTCGTCGCAGTAGCAGCAGCACCCTTCCAATCCCGTGAAATCCAGCACAAGGGCGGCTCTTTCCTGCAAATACGGCAGAAAACCCTCCGCAGAATAGACGCCGGAGAAATCACATACAAGGACATTTCCTTTCATTTTTCAAAGTTAGCGCTTTTTGGTGAATTGGGCAAGAGAAAGCCATCCGGAATGCAAAAACAAAATTTATTGTTGATAATCAATGCAGGGAACTTTTTTGTTATTCATAATAACATTTTTGTTAATATTGAAAATCAATAAATTATGGAATTAAAAATAAAGTAATTATCTTTGCATAGCAAAGACTTAGGAATTATGCATACTGCCACACCAGACTTTCCCGTATCCGTCTCCACCATGATTATCTGGGCGGTCCTTCTGCTTCTTGCCGTCGTCCTTTTCATTCAGGCGCTCCTGCATTTGAACCGGCGCGGACACAGAAAGATCATCGGCCTTATCTTCGTTTTCCTGCTGGCGGCAGGAACGGCCATCCATGTCGTCCTCCTTGCCCGGTCGTCGCACACGGTCACGGACGGAAACTGGATTCAACTGGTGCTGGTCTCGTTTGTGGCCGCCCTGGAAATGTTCATCGGCCATACGGTGGTCTTTGACGATATCATCGCAGCGGTCATTTTCCGGGAACCGACCCTGATGATCGCCTATATCACCATCTTCCTCTTCATCGTCGTTTACACCCTTTCCATGGTCATCCTTATCATGCCCCGCCGGCTGCGGGACAAGACCTGGCTGCTGATGAATGAGATAAAGAGCCGCAATACGGAATACAAGAACCATATTTTCCTGGGCGTGACGCCGCATACCAAAAGCCTGATCAAGAGCATCCTCGCCCAAAAAGAAGAAAAGGGTGAACGAAAGGGAGAAATCATCCTGGTGGAATTCCCGGACAAGGAGAGCCATCACACCGAGATTTCCATCGGGGAACTCTTTTCCAATATCTTCGGCCGGGAAAAAGAGCGTACGCTGGAAGATGAACTGGGAAGCAAGCGCTTCGTCCTCCTGAAAGGAAAACGCCCGCAGTTTGAGAAAGGCAGTACACTGGGCCATGCCATCGGCCTGGACAGGCTGCAGCCCTGGCTCACCAATCCCCGCAGCAGCCTGTATATGCTGTCGGAAGAGGAAGACCAGAGTTTCCAGTTGCTCCAACTTCTGGCCGAAGACACCTCCATCAAAGCGAAGACCATCTGTTTCACCCCGCGTGCCAACAGTTACAATTCCCTCTTTGCCACCCAGTTGGACCGTGTCCGCCTCCTGAACCCCGAAGAACTTTCGTTCATGGAGTTGAAACTGCAGAAACCGCAACTGCATCCCATCCATTTCGTGGATATCGCCCGCGACGGAGAGGGCCGCTCCCTGGGTTATGTGACTTCCGGAATCACCGCTTTGCTGCTGGGCTTCCGGGATGCCGGCCAGGAAGCGCTCCGTTTCCTCTATGAGTTCGGCTCCTTCACCGGAAAAGACCTGGAGCCGGTGTCCAACACCTACAATGTGTATGATCCGCAAATCGAATCGCTGAAAGGCGATTTTCTGAACCGCACGCCCGCCCTGCGCTATGACGCGTCCATCAACTGGTCGGACGTCGCCATCGGGTCTTCCCGCTTCTGGCTGGAATTCGCCATGATGCTTCCCTCACTCAACTATGTGGTCATTACGGAGGACAAAGGGCATCGCAATGTGGAAATCGCCGTGCGGCTGCTGCAGGAAGCCACCCGCTACGGAAAGGATCTCTCGAAATTCTGCATTCTCGTAAACGCTTGGGAGGCCGACCCCAACATGCTTGAACTCATCGAATTCTACAACCGGAGTTACTGCCCGGAAGGCATCTCTGTCATTCATCCCTTCGGCCTGCCGAGGAACATCTGGAACCTGGATGTGGTCACCGGAAAGAAACTCAAGCAGCAGTCGGAGCAATATGCCGACATCCTCCGCGCACAGGGCGGCACCGGAGAAACCTGGGCCCAGCGAAGCCAACGCCTGAAGGAAGAAGGCCGCCAGAGCGGCAACTTCCTTCGGAAACACCAGGAACTGATGCGGAAACAGGCCGGCGAAATCGGCCGCAGCCTGTATGTGCACACCCTTCTGCAACTGGCCGGCAATCCCCTTCCCGAGGTAGCCGATAGGATTCCCGTAGCGCTGGATGCGGAACATCCGGACCACTACCCCTTCCGGGACAAGGATTACGAACTTCTGGAGCACCTGGCCGCCGGCGAGCACCTGCACTGGATGACCGCCCTCATGTCAGACGGCTACATCGACGGGAACGGCATGCAGGACGAACTCAATAAGAAAATCAAGAATCTCGTCTCCTACAAGCAGTTGCCGGACGAGCAGGCCCGCCACATCTCATGGGCGGCGGTGAAGGCGGCCCTGCAGTGGGCCCGCTAAGCCTGGAACGCCAGATAATGCCGCGCCTGGTTGGCCTCCAGGTCGTGCAGGTCAGGATCGGCCCAGGACGCTTCCATTTCCTGCAGCACGGACTCCGCGCGGCTGTAGTGGATCCGGGCGCTGTCGTAGCGCTCCGAGGCCGGGCTGCTCTGATAAAACGAGCATGAAATCAAAAGAAATCGTTAACTTTGTGCCGTTATGGCAGAATCCAATTTCATCGATTACGTGCGCATTTTCTGCGCAAGCGGGCATGGGGGTGCCGGAAGCGCCCACCTGCACCGCGCCAAATATGTGCCCAAAGGCGGTCCTGACGGAGGAGACGGAGGCCGCGGCGGCCACATCATCCTGAAGGTGAACCCGCAATTATGGACCCTCATCCACCTGCGGTATCGCAAGGTTGTCCGTGCCGACAACGGCGGCAACGGTGCCGAAGCCCTCAAAAGGGGCAAGAACGGAACCGACATCATCCTGGAAGTACCTCAGGGCGTGGTCGTTAAAGACGCAGAGACCGAAGAGGTCATCACCGAACTGGTAGAAAAGGACCAGGAATTCATTCTCTGCCGCGGCGGCAAGGGCGGCTGGGGCAACGACCATTTCAAGAGCCCCACCAACCAGACCCCGCGCTTCGCCCAGCCCGGAGAAGACGGAGAGGAAGGCTGGTTCATCCTGGAGTTGAAAGTGCTGGCCGACGTCGGCCTCGTGGGCTTTCCCAACGCCGGCAAATCCACGCTGCTGGCCGCCATCACATCGGCCAAACCCAAAATCGCGGGCTATGCATTCACCACACTGGAGCCCAATCTGGGCATCGTCCGATACTACGACGACCGCTCCTTCGTGATGGCCGATATCCCCGGCATTATCGAAGGCGCCCATGAAGGGAAAGGCATCGGCATGCGCTTCCTCCGGCATATCGAACGCAATTCCGTCCTCCTGTTCATGGTCGCGGCCGATGAACCCGACGTCGCAAAGGCCTATAAAGTACTTCTGAACGAACTGGAAGAGTACAATCCCGAACTGCTGGTGAAAGACCGCGTGCTGGCCGTCACGAAAACGGATCTCATCGACGAAAAACAAAAGGCCAAGATCGAGAAGAAACTCCCGGCCGACATCCCCCATGTCTTCATCTCCTCCGTAGCCCAGACCGGCCTTAACGAACTCAAGGAAGAACTCTGGAAAGCCCTCACCCGATGAGCCTCGAAGGCCTCATACAACTGGATCAGCAGGCCACCCTGTGGATCAATAACCTGGGAACGCCCGCCTGGGATCCGTTCTGGCTCATGCTGTCCGATACCAAATTCTGGTTTCCGGCCTATGGCATCGTCATGGTATTCCTCGTGGGAAAACTGGGCTGGAAAAAAGGACTGGTGGTGGTGCTTTCCCTCATCCTCACGGTGGTGGCCATCGACCAAAGTTGCAACCTGGTGAAAGCGGGATTCGAACGGCTGCGTCCCTGCTACAATTCCTGGATGCTCAGCAACGGATTACGCACCCCTTTCGGGCTCACAGGCCACCTGTTCGGCTTTTTCAGCGCCCATGCGGCCAATACCTTCGGCTTTGCCTGCACCTCCTATCTGGGATTCCGCCTCAACGACCCGGAACACCGTTACCGGACATACGGCTGGGGTGTCTTCCTATGGGCCGTACTGGTTTCGTGCAGCCGTATCATGATGGGAGCCCACTTCCTGGGCGACGTGCTGGTGGGAATCTGCTATGGCCTGGCCATGGGATGCGCCATTGCCTGGGCCACGCGCCTTGTCATTGTCAGAGCGAGGCTATAACCTTCTCCATCCGGGTGCTGCGGGAGCCTTTTACCAGCACCACACAGCCCTGCAGAGGATGCTCCTGCAGATAGGCGGCCAAATCATCCGAACTGGCAAAAGCCTTGATACCGGAACCTTCCGCCGCCTGGATGAATTCCTCCCCTACCAGGTACGCCTCCGTGCCGGAAAGGCGGGACACCACCTTGCGATGCTCCGCTTCCGAATCGGCCCCCAGTTCGCGCATCGCCCCGAGAAGGGCCACTTTGCGGCCTTCCGTCAGCGCCAGGTTGTCCAAGGCGACCGCCATGGACGAGGGATTGGCGTTGTAAGCATCCACAATAATTGTATTGCGCTCTGTCTTGACAAGTTGCGAGCGGTTATTGGAAGGAATATAGGAGGCGATGGCCGCGCGGGCACCGGCCTCGGGGACATCGAAGAACCAGCCGATCTTGAGGGCGGCCAGCACGTTGGCGGCATTGTAGGCGCCCACCAGATGGGTCTGGAGCACCCCGTCGGGGAAAGCCATCCGCAGGAAAGGCTGCTGCGGCGAAGACGGCAGCAGTTCCACCCCCTTCTGCCCATAGGAGATGCAGGGCATCCCGCGTTCCCACAGCATTTCCTGCAGCGTGGCGTCATCGCCATTGGCGAAGACGATGCCGTCGTGCTCCTTGAGCCAGTCGTAGAGCAGGCCCTTGGCGTGCTTGACGCCTTCAAAACTGCCGAAACCCTCCAGATGGGCCTTTCCCACATTGGTAATGAGGCCGTGGGTGGGCTGGGTTACGGAAAGCAGCGGACGAAGGTCATCCGGGTGGCTGGCGCCCATCTCGATGATGGCAATCTGCGCATCCGGGCCGATTTTCAGGACCGACAGCGGCACGCCGATATCGTTGTTCAGGTTGCCCTCCGTAGCCACTACGCGGTATTTGGCGGCCAGAACCGTCCGGATCAGTTCCTTGGTGGTCGTCTTTCCGTTGGTCCCGGTCAGGCCGATGACGGGGATATCCAACTGACGGCGGTGCCATGCAGCCAGTTCCTGAAGGGCCTCCAGCGTATCGGGAACCTTGAACAGACGGGGATCATCGGCCTCCACGCTGTCGTTCACAACAGCGCAGCAGGCACCTGCCTCCAGGGCTTGGAGGGCGAAGGCGTTCCCGTCGAAATTCTCTCCCTTCAGAGCCACGAACAACTGATTCTCCCGAAGGGTGCGGGTATCCGTATTGACACCGGAAGAAGCCCGGTAAATTTTATATAATTCGCTGATATTCATAGATTCTTCACTTCGTTCAGAATGACAGGGCTATGGGGAATGACAGGGTTATGGGGAATGACAGGGCTATTGGCCCGTAGAGCCGAAACCTCCGGTTCCCCGCCGGGTTTCGTCCAGTTGGTCCACTTCTTCCCATTCCACCTGCTCGTGGCGGGCAATCACCATCTGGGCAATCCGCTCTCCGGGAACAATCTCGAACGGCTCGGTGCCCAGGTTCACCAGGACGGTACGGAGTTCTCCCCTGTAATCGGCATCCACCGTTCCGGGCGAATTGAGCACCGTGATGCCATGCTTGACGGCCAGGCCGCTGCGCGGGCGCACCTGCGCCTCATATCCCTTGGGAAGGGCGATGTACAGGCCGGTGGGCACCAGCGTACGTTCCAGGGGCCGAAGCACCACGGGGGCTTCCAGGTTGGCCCTCAGGTCCACGCCGGCACTCTGCTCGGTGGCATAGGCCGGACAAGGATAGGGAGAATGGTTGACAATCTTGACTTTCATCTATTTGGGGGCTTTGATATACAGGATGGCGGCAATGACGGTGTACAGGTAGTTGGGCAGCCAGATGGCAATGCCGGCCGGAAGCGTATCCGTGGTCACGAACATCTCGCTGAACTGCATGAAAAGGATGTACGAGAAACCCAGGGCGGTCCCCGCAGCCAGGTTCCAGCCCATGCCGCCGCGTTTTTTCTTGGTACAGAGCGCAACGCCGATGATGGTCAGGATGATGGTGCTGAAGGGCAGCGAGACGCGGTTGTTCTTTTCGATGAGGGACATGTTCACCGATGCATCACCCCGCATCTTCTGGGTTTCGATGAGTTGGTTCAACTCACGGGCGTTGAGTTCCTGGATGGTATAGCGGTTGCGGAAGAAATCGTCCCTCGTGAGGCTGAGGGTGGTGTCCATCTGCCTGCCGGAGCGGATGTGGTCCCCCATTCCCTCGTCATAGTCGCGGATGAACCAGTTGCGAAGTTTCCAGACGCCGTTCACGGTGTCGTACTGGGCGCTTTCGGCCGTAATCTTGGAACGGAGACGGCCTCCGGAAAGGTCTTCCAGGGTGAAATTGTAGGCCGTATTGTTGTAGGCGCTGAAACTCTCCAGATACACGAAATGGTCGTCTTCCAGTTTGTAATGCATGTCATGGCCCATTTTCACCTTGCGCCAGGGATTGTACTTCTGCTCGAACACGACCCGCTTCGCATTGGCATGCGGCAGCACCCACTGGCTCAGCGTCAGGGAAAGGAGGGCGATGAAGACGGCCGACAGCAGATACGGCACCATCAGCCGGTGATAACTGATGCCGCTGGAGAGGATGGCCACCACCTCCGAGTCCTGCGTCATCTTGGACGTGAAGAAAATCACCGTCAGGAACACGAACATGGGGGAATACTGGTTCAGGAAGTACGGCACGAAATTGAGGTAATAATCGAAGACGATTTCCTTCAGAGGGGCTTCCTTTCGCACGAAATCCTCAATTTTCTCACTGATGTCGAAAATGACGATCAGCAAAGACAGGAAGGCCAGGGCCACGAAGAACGTGACCAGGAACTTCCGGATGATATACCAATCCAGCCTTTGGAGTCCTTGTATCTTCATAGGCGCTGCGTCAGTTTGGGAAGGACGGCCTGTTTCCAGGCGGCGAAATCACCGGCGATGATATGTTCCCGGGCCGTGCGGACCAGATCCAGGTAGAAGGCCAGGTTGTGCTCGGTGGCCACCATCGCGGCGAACATCTCCTTGGCAATGAACAGGTGATGGATGTATGCGCGGGTGTAATAACTGTCCACGAAAGAAGTCCCGAGCGGGTCCAGCGGGCCGAAATCGTCCGTCCACTTGGCATTGCGCATGTTCATGATGCCGTCCCAGGTGAAAAGCATGCCGTTGCGGCCGTTGCGGGTGGGCATCACGCAGTCGAACATGTCGATTCCGCGGGCGATGCCTTCGAGGATGTTGGCCGGCGTACCCACCCCCATCAGGTAGCGGGGCTTGTCCTGCGGCAGCAGCGGGCAGGTGACCTCCAGCATTTCGTACATCTTCTCCGTAGGCTCCCCCACGGCCAGGCCGCCCACGGCGTACCCGCCGCGGTTGTCGTTGTCCAGCCGGAGGGCGTGTTCCACCGCCTGTCGGCGCAGGTCCGGATACACGCAGCCCTGGATGATGGGGAACATGACCTGGGTGTAGCCGTACAGCGGTTCCGTCTCGTCGAAATGCCTGGCGAAACGCTCCAGCCAGCCCTGCGTCAGATGGAGGGACTTGGCGGCATAGCGCTTGTCGGCATCTCCCGGGCAGCACTCATCCAGGGCCATGATGATATCGGCCCCGATGATGCGCTGGGTTTCCACGTTGTTTTCCGGGGTGAAGATATGCTTGCTGCCGTCGATATGCGAGGAGAACTTGCAGCCTTCCTCCGTGAGTTTACGGATGGGCGCCAGGGAAAACACCTGGAAACCGCCGCTGTCCGTCAGGATGGGACGGTCCCAATGCTCGAACCGGTGCAGTCCGCCGGCTTTCCGGAGTGTGTCCAGGCCGGGACGGAGGTACAGATGGTAAGTATTGCCCAGGATGATCTGGGCCTTGATATCTTGCTCTAAGTCTCTGTGATATACGCCCTTGACCGACCCGACCGTCCCCACCGGCATAAAGATGGGGGTCTGGATTTCACCGTGATCCGTGCTGATGACGCCGGCACGTGCCTGGGAGGCAGGGTCTGTGGCGGTGCGTTTGAATTTGAACATCTAATTACTATTCTTACTGCAAAAATACTGAAAATTTCGTACATTTGCACGATACGAAAACATTTACACTACAATAACTATGCAGATTAAGATCAAACCCGTCACCTTGAAACTCATTTTGATGAATTTCCTGGAATTCGCCGTCTGGGGAGCCTACCTCACTTCGCTGGGCCGCTATCTCGGAAACATCGGCCTGGGGTCCCAGATCAAGTGGTTCTTCGCCATGCAGGGAATCGTCTCCATCTTCATGCCCACCCTCATGGGCATCCTGGCCGACAAAAAGATGGAAGCCCAGAAGGTGCTGTCCCTGTGCCACGGCCTGGCCGGCCTTTTCATGGCCGGAGCCGGCTTCTACTGCATGAGCGCCGGTGACACGGTCCAGTTCGCTCCCCTGTTCCTCCTGTACAGTTTCAGCGTGGCCTTCTTCATGCCCACCATCGCCCTGGTGAATTCCGTAGCCTACAACGCCCTCGGGAAGGAAGGCATGGACCCGGTGAAGGACTTCCCGCCCATCCGCGTATTCGGCACCGTGGGCTTCATCTGCAGCATGCTCCTGACAAACTTCCTGCACATCGGCGGCGTCGCCATGCAGGACAGTTACACCCAACTCATCTCCTCCGGCATCCTGTCGCTCATCCTCTGCGGCTATGCCCTCACCATGCCGGCCTGCCCCGTGGACAGGACCAAGAAGAACGAAAGCCTGGCCGATGCCTTCGGCCTCAAGGCCTTCACCCTTTTCAAAGACCCCCAGTTCGCCATCTTCTTCATCTTCTCGATGCTCCTGGGCGCCTCCCTCCAGATTACCAACGGTTACGCCAACACCTTCCTGGGCTCCTTCGCCGCCGACCCCGCCCTGGCCGACACCTTCGCCGTCAAGAACTCCAACGCGCTCATTTCCATCTCCCAGGCTTCAGAAACCCTCTGCATCCTGCTGATTCCCTTCTTCATGAAGCGTTTCGGCATCAAGAAGGTGATGCTCATCTCCATGTTCGCCTGGGTGCTCCGCTTCGCCCTGTTCGGCGCCGGCAACCCCGCCATGCCCGGCGTGCTGCTGTTCATCCTCAGTTGCATCGTGTACGGTATGGCTTTCGACTTCTTCAACATCTCCGGCTCCCTCTATGTGGAGCAGAACGCCGAACAGAACATCCGCTCCAGCGCACAGGGCCTGTTCATGATGATGACCAACGGCTTCGGCGCCACCATCGGCACCCTGGCCGCCGGCGCCGTGGTAGATGCCTGCGATGTCTTCGACACGCCTGCCAACTGGCCCACCGCCTGGTATATCTTCGCCGGTTACGCCCTGGTTGTGGCCATTCTCTTCTGGATTCTGTTCAAAGATCCTCAGGCCAGACAGGCCAAGTAGATTTTTCTTCCTCCGTGGAATCGTTGTCCGCAGGGCCCTCAACGGCGCTGCGGACAATTTTTTTGATCCGGGTGGGTGTTAGTTCATACCGGATGTCGAAGCAGGCGTACTCGTGATGGATCCCCGCTTTCTTATAGGAAGTGGCATACTCCGGGGTAAAACCCAGGCTCAGCAGCGTCAGGCGGTCCAGGGAGCGGATATCCAGTTTCAGCAACTTGTCCAGAATGGCGTGATTGCGGCCCAGAATGCGCAGGACACGCTTGACGGCCGGACGCGAATCGTTGTTTTTCCGTTTGTTGTGGTAGCGGTTCTTGCACAGGGCCGAGCAGAATTTCTTGTCGGCCCGGCCGTAAGGGATGACCCGGCCGCAGCATCGGCAATACACCGGATGGCTCATTTCTTCAATCCGATAAGTCATGGCACTATCTCATTTGGGACAAAAGTGCAAAGGAGAAACGGCATTTCAAAGGGTCGTAAAAAAGAAAAGCCGAAAAACAGACGTTTCGCTGGTACAACATAAAACCGCTTTCGTAAAAAAGATTTTTAATCCCTCCGTTTTTTCTTCTGAAACAACGTTCGAAAGACTGAAAAATCGTAAAAAACGTCAATATCTGCATCCCGGAGGGCATTTTTGCAAGCCGGACAGAAAAACATCCATTTACTTTGCATCCGGACCGGAGCGGACACGGAGCGCGCCGCCAGGCCGGTCCACGACATCAATCAAAAACAAAGTACCATGGAATTCATCAACAGAATCCAGTTGCGGGGTGTCGTCGGAAGAGCCGACGTGAGCACATTCCCCAACGACAGCCGCGTATGCAACTTTTCCGTCGTCACCGAATACGGCGGAGTGGACAAGGAAGGAAATTCCGTATCCGAACCCACCTGGTTCAACGTTTCCCTCTGGAGCAGAGAGGGGGCGCAACTGAACCTTTACGACATTCAGAAAGGGCTGTGGGTCGAAGTGGCCGGACGGCTGCGTCTGAGAAGATACATCACCCAGGCCGGAGAAGAAAGGGTCTCGCCGGACGTCATCGCCCGCAGCGTGAAAATCCTTCCCCGGGAAGAGGAAAGAATGCAGGCCCAAAGAGACTATTAGCCATGAGAACGACCGTCGGGAGAACCCTCCTTCTGGCCCTTTTGCTGGCCACCCTGGCCTTACCGGCCTCCGGACAGCGCTATTCCGTCAGTACGGACTGCCTGGACTGGCTCACCCTGGGCGCCCTGAATGCCGATGCCTCCGTTGCCGTCGGCCAGCATGTGTCCCTGCACGCCGGCGGAGCCCTGAATCCGT
>Ga0247608_10001241_pt1 | contig 36318 bp, 46 predicted proteins | sample 176DNAGHGlowgp2_FD_193490 | JGI IMG/M metagenome (GOLD analysis project Ga0247608, IMG submission 193490) | Sheep rumen microbial communities from Palmerston North, Manawatu-Wanganui, New Zealand - 1766 DNA GHGlow gp2 | ecosystem: Host-associated > Mammals > Digestive system > Stomach > Rumen ...
ACGATACGTGTCCTACGAGATCGAGCAGAGCGCGATAGACATATCCAAGTTCAACTGGCCGGACATAGAGCAACGTGGCGACGTGTTCAAGGCGGACTTCACTGAGTTCAAGGGGTTTGACTTGTTGATCGGGGGATCGCCGTGTACTTACTGGTCTATCTCCCAGAAGCCTGGGCGCCGCGAGAAGACTTGCGAGGGGCTCGGTTGGGAACTGTTCTCCCAGTACATACGCGCATGGAAGGAATCCGAAGTCAAGTACTATCTCTACGAGAACAACGCGTCCATGTCGAAGGACATCCGCGCGGCAATCACCGAGGCGTTCGGCCACGAACCATTGGAGATAAATTCCGCGCTGGTTTCCGCGCAGACCAGGAAGCGTCTGTACTGGACGAACATACCGGGAGCATGCGTTCCCGAAGACCGTGGCATCACTCAGTCCGACATCGTAGAGTCGGGTTTTGTCGACCGTCCGAAGTCGCTGTGTGCGGCTCGTAGGAACGCCGGCTACTGGGGAACGATGTCCTACCTCTGCCGGCGCTACTGGGGCAAGTCATTCGGCCAGCCGGTATTCGAGGGCGACCCTACGAAGTTGGCGGACTTGCGTGCGTTATATGATGCGAACCCGAGGTTTACCGACGACGAGGCACGCGCTACCGGTTGTACTATCAGACCGATGACTGTTACCGAGTACGAGAGACTTCAGACATTGCCGGACGGATATACTAGCAAGGCGTGCAAGTCAAGGACGCAGTGTATTGAGGCGATAGGCAACGGGTGGACTGTCGATGTCATCGCTCACCTGATCTCCGGCCTTGCCAATGCAGAAAAGGATGAGACTATCAAATTCCCGGAAATTACGCCGGAACCCGGATTTGTCCTCAGCGAGTACAAGTTGGACACTGTTGGCAACTTGACAGACGAGGACTTCGCAAAGTTGCCTCGTAAATGTACGGTATGCGGTAAGGACTTGAACCACGAGCACATCATCAGTGCGGTGGACGTGAAGGACAAGTTGCATCCCATATGCATGGAATGCGAGATGGACTTGAAGGAGGAGGCCAAGCTGCGCGAGATGCGTGCAATGGCAGGCGTGTCTACCGACAAGGAACTGATAGACTGGATTATCAAAATCTCAATGCTGAGGAAGGTGCTAGATGTCAACAGTGGAACTTGACAAGGACGATCCGTATATTCCCATACGGTTCTCTCGCAACTACATAGATAAGCCGGTAGATGTACAGCCATACTGGATTCATGAAATTCACATCAAGAACTTCATGGAGTTCGGCGACATTGACATGGACGTGCTTGGCAGGCCGGCGATTACCGGACCGAACGGATTTGGAAAAACGATGATACTCAAGCTGGCTATTGCCGTGCTCGACGTTGCCGGTGGCAAGGCTCCAACCGTACTGTACCAGATAGTGAATAACGAGGGCTCGTATGCACGCATATTTGACTCGTTTACCGTAGTGTTTGCTGACGGCCATTCCTATACCTTGCTTGTTGAGGACGCTTCTGCCGGATGGTACCAGTTCCTCCGTGATGGAGAGTTCTTCATGGAAATCCACGACGACAAGGCGGTGGCTCCGGACTCCATGATTGATGCCGATGCTGTACTGCTTCGTGTAGGTCGCATAAGCAAGCCGGAAATCCCTATCTACATGATGGCCGACAAGGTGGACGGAAAGATTGACTATGCTACGCTCAACAAGTGGCACGCACACTTGATTCAAGGTTGCGAGTTCGGTGCGACTGAAAATGAAGACGGACAGCCGGTGGTGGAACGGTACAAGGACATACCGTACTCGCCGGTAACCGGGCAGAATACGGCGAAGGCCGTTCTGGGCGACATTACCAGATGGCTGGCACGGAATAGGTTCAGTCACGGCGAGGTCGAGCTGCTGTTGCAGATGCTGACGCTGACTAGCGGTGCCAACGTGGTTCTGATCGACGATGCCGAGATTGGTCTGCACATGAGCGTACAGATGGAGTACATGAGATTGATGTCGCTGTGCTACAGCAAGGGCATCCAGGTACTCTATTCCACGCATTCCCCGGAGATGTTTGACGGTGTGTTCTCCAACAGCAACGACCTGTACGACTTGACCCATCCGAAGGACGAAGAATAGGCGATTTCTCTATTGTTCCCTATGGCGTGCCGTAATCCGGTGCGCCATTTCTATAAACTACGGAAGAAATAGTCATAAAGGTGTACAACATGCTTGCACAGAATGAAATGTTTAAAGATGCGGTTAGCCGTCTGCAAAAGGTCTACAAGGACGACACGGCGAAGCTGGAAGCGGTGAACTTGACAGCCAAGATTGCTATGGAGGCGTTTGGCGATATTCCCGGTCTGTCTGGTCCTATCGGAAGTGAAATGGTAAGTTCGAGGCCGCGTATCCAGCATACCTATGGCGACAGTACGCCTACGATGACGGAACCGCCTAAGCCGATTGATCCGCGTGCCGCCGAGAATGCACAAACCGCCATGCTCGCCTGGGCACAGAGTGACCCGGTGGCATGTCAGCGCTGGATTAACGGTACATTGACTGGCGCCATTGAGCGTGCTGCACAGCAGAAGTTCAATAATACGATGGACGAGGGTGGCTGGCAGTCTGCATGGAAGAAGGCTCTGTCCGGCAATGCCGAAAGTGATGACGCCGAACTGAAGCGCGCCCAAGAACATGCCGAGCAAGCCGCAGCCGAGAAGGCCAAATTAGACGAGAAGGCTGAACGAAAGGCCGGTATGCAGTATGCCAAGGACATGGAACGTGAATGGCGTGAAAATCAGAAGCGACTCGGTGAAGAGGAAAAGCAGCGCAAGAAGGAAGAAGCCAAGGAAGCTTCTCGCCAGAAGCACCGTGACGCTCTCGACAATATGGACTACGAGGACGAAATCTATAACAAGGCTCGTGAATATGCTTACCGCGACGGTCGCGATCCTAACATGTACAAGAGCACGAAGGACCGCTCCTTCTTGACCAATGGTCTCCGTGGACTGCGTCGCTGGTGGCACAAGAAGATGGCCGACTTGAACTGCGCTATGGGCAATGGTGACATGGCTATGGTCGAGTCCATCAAGGCAGACTTGCTCAAGTTCCAGGCGTTCTGCGAATCCTACGGTTACACCGTGGACGAGGTCATTCTGGGCTAATGTGCCGAATTTTGCCTAAAAATGGGGTTCCGGTTCGCCGGAGCCCCTTCTTTGTTTATAAAATTTTACAAAAGAATTGCATTTTACCTATTGACAGATTCAAAATTATTAGTTAGTTTAAAGACAGAAACAGAGAGGTAGACTATGTACAAGAATTTCTTCAAACGTCGTTGGATCAGCCAGGAAGTCTTCGACTATCTGGTATCCCTTCCCAAGATGTTCCGCGTGTACTACACGGTGGACGTCAACGGTTGCAACATTGAATACACTATCCGTGACGAGGACGGATTCATTATGAAGGATATCGAGCTGAACGCACGTCGCGTTACCGGCATCGGTATCCAGTATCAGGAGGACGGCTTCCGCGAAAGTTACTCGGTGTTTGAGTATCTGGACAAGAACTACGTTCCCTTCATCAAGGCAAAGTTCGACAAGTTCATCGCAAAGTATCCGTCCACCAAGAGCGACCTCAAGGCGAAGGAACTGTATGACCTCCAGCACAAGCTCCGTCACGAAATTGAGCGAGTTACCAGAGTACAGACCGCCTATGACGGAAAGAACCTTCTCTTCAATCTCGCAGGCATCAGCCAGGAAGCGCGTGAGCGTGTGGTCAACCTCGTGCGCCGTCTTGACAACTCGTGCGTTCCGGTTACGCTGAGCATCACCATGTCCGGCGCTACCGACGAGGAGATAGGCGCCACGCTTAACGAACTCGCCATGTATGAGGTGGAATCCACTAATGTAGTGGAAGATAACGAAGAATTCTAGTTTGTCAGTGTTGCCACTGTATGTCGTCTTTGCTATATTGTTCATACAAGACATTGAGGAATCGCAATGACGAATACAGATTGCATTAGCTTACTACGACGCGTGCGGGATAAGGCCGCTATCTCAACTACCTCTCAACTACTGGACTACATCGATGGTCAAATTGATGCGATTGAGTCCATGAGTTCTACATCATCGTCAAATGTGCCATATGCGCATCCACGCACCATAGTGGAACAGACAGACGCGCCGTACACGAACAATGAACCGTATCAGAATGACGATCTGAGGTACAAAGAATTCCATCCACGTCAATACACTAAAGACGTACCGTGCGACAACGTATCGACTACTGTCGCCAGGTTCCGTGGCGCCGACATGGACTAGGAGGCTGTCATGGAAAAGCCTACTCTGGAATTCGTTCCTACATCGGTTCCAAATTGGCCGAGGTGGATTGACCGGCTTCCGAACGACATGCCGGATGGTGCTACCGTCGCTGATACAGACGCAATCCTTGAAGCGGTCAAGAAGGCTCTGTCTTCACAAGGGTACTCAATAAAATAAATCGATTTTTTCTTCAAGCCCGTCGTACTGGTGTACGTCGGGCTGTTCTCGTTTGGAGACTCATTATGGCACTATCAGATGATTTCTTTGGACTAAACATGTTCGCATTCCGGCGGTGCATAGCCGGTCGGGCGAAATGCAAGACACACGACACAATACCGGCGGCTCACCGATTACGAAGCAAGGTCGATGCGACGTCTGGGAAGACTAACGAAGAGAAACTCGTAGAACTGTTGCGAGTGACCGGTCTCCAGGACAGCGTATCGGCCAACGACTTGCTAGAAGCACTGGTGGAAAAGTGGTGGACTGAACTGAAACCGCTTATTACTCCATATGACCGTGACGCGCACGCGTCGCACCCGAGGTCGCTTCCGATTCGCAGAAAGTACAAGAAGGCGAAGGAGTACTGGGCGAAGTACATGTTGCCGATGAAGTCGGAGTTCGACGAGGTGCAACGAAAGTACAAGTGCAAGGACGTAAAGTACCCCTACCTTACCGTCGTGGGCTCACTGTTCGAGGTGCAGATGGCGAACCGTGCCATCAGCGAATGGCCGCTGAAGTCTAACCTATTCGAAATCAACGACGAGGACTGCGAGGAGGAAAACGATGAATGCATCTGATCCGTTCGACTTGAAAAAATATCTGAACAGCGGCATGGGCGACATACTCGGGATGAAGAAGACCGAGACCATCGAGGAGAGCTTCGCCAAGATAGCGGAGAACTCCCGCGTGAAAGTGCTGGAAGAGGAGAACGCTAGGCTGAAGGCCGAGAACGAACGCCTCCGGGAGACGATCATCCGCTGTCCGAAATGCGGCACGAAGTTGCGACTTCCGAAACCGAAGGAATAGAAGTAATTTAGGCAGCATGATTATCGTACCCCCACAAGCCAGTGAAAACGTGTCCAAGTTCCTTTCGGAACTTGAGGATGACTTGATAGAGCTCGACGTCCCCGTATGGAAAGTGGCGCTGGGTGGACTGTTCATCGTCGGTCTGTTCTGGGGTTCGTTCTTTGTATTTCAAAAACTGACGTTGTGGATGTTATGAAGATTTGCGGTATAGACCCTTCCATGAAATCCAGCGGTCAGGTCATTATGACGCTGGACGACGATACTCTGGACGTGACGGATATCCATTTCTACGGCTATACGACGACGAGGATGTACGCCATATCCGAAGGCAACGTGGATATCGCCTATCTGGGGAGTTATGACGACTACAGGGCCCGTTGCATGCCGGATCGACAAGAGCAGACCTACGGTATCATAGCGAGCCATCTGGAAGGCGTGTCCTTCGTCGGCATGGAGGACTATGCAACATCCAAGACGAAGAAGGACAGTGGTAGTATCTTGCAGATTGCCGAGTTCTGTGGTGGTATAAGATATATGCTTTACACTCGTGGAATTGGTATAATTAATTTCGGCATCGGACAGATTAAGCGGTTTGCTACCGGCAACGGCGACGCCGGCAAGCCTGACATGTGTATCGCGTTCGCGAACGAGTATCCGGACTTGTATCCGTCAGAAATATTTGCTAAGTTGCATCAGTACGAGTCACCGCATAACGACTTGTGTGACGCGTTTTGGATGTGCGAGATACTGCGGAACTGCATGAAGCTGGAGAAGTTCGGTCCGGAATCGATAGACTCGACCAAGCTGACGTTCTTGACCACGACGGTCACCAAGGGCGCCTTGTCTCTGGCGGAGTCCCCTCTCATGAAGAAGGGCGTGCCGTACGAGGCCGTGAAGAAGAAAAAGAAACTGAAGAAAAAAACAAAGGAAGGTTAACAATGACCAAGGCAGAAGAATTCAAGGAAATCGCCGCCGTCGCCCGTCGCAAGAGCGACGCCCAGATCAAGTACGATAGCTTGCTGGAAGACATCGCCAACGCGGCGAAGGTCGGCATGGTGGCCCTCGCCCAAACCAAGTACACGGTGGAAGGCTTGAAGTATACCAGGGGCGCCTTCGGTGCAGCCGGTCTGGATTACGACAAGCTGTACGCCGAACAGGACGAGATATACGACTTGCTCCGCAAGGACGGCTTCACCGTGAAGCTGGAAGATCCGGACGTGCCGTCCACTCTCGACATCAACCTCACCGAGGAAGCTCGCCAGAAGATCGAGATTACCAAGCGCTGCATTGAAAAGCAAGTGTTCATCATCTGGGACATTGACGAGTTCAACAAGGAAGAACGCTAAGTTTCCATTAATCTCCGATTCGCCCCGGTAGCAAGACCGGGGTCTTTTGTTTACGATTTTTTACAATTCTGTCATCCGAGTGACATTTTTTGTCTGGACAAAAATCTATATTTTTGCTATATCTAAGCAACGAGGTAAACAATGAATACTATCAGTTCTTCCTATAAAATCTCCCAGGGATTCCATGTCAACGAATACGAAATCAAGGACGCCGACCAGTCTGCCGCCGTCCAGGTTCGTGAACCGGTCAACCATGTCTTCTGCTGTGACATCAGCGGCTCCATGTGGGCAAGCCTTCCAAAGATGCGCCAGCAGCTCAAGAACCGCCTCTCCAGCATCGTAGAGGAAGAGGACACCATCACCATCATCGCGTTCGCCGATGCAGAGGACTGTGTCGTCTTGAAAGACCACGTCCACTGCAACAACACCAGCGAACTGAACGAGCTCCACAAGGCTATTGACCGCTACCTTGTAGACCAGGGCTGTACCGACTTCCTTGAACCGGTGAAACTGACTCGCAACTTGATCCATTCCGGTGAACGCTACAACTGGGTGTTCCTCTCTGACGGCGGTCACAACTGCGGTCCGTTCTCCGCTGTCATCAACGAGTTGAAGGCGCTCCAGCCGGACATCTCCCAGGCTACCATCATTGAGTACGGCTACTATGCCGACTCCGACCGTCTTTCCGAGATGGCCGAAATCCTCGGCGGTTCCAAGATTCCGTCTGCCGACTTTGACCAGTACGTTCCCATCATGGAGAATGTGTTCAAGGGTGGCCCGTGTGTGCCGAAGGTCAAGGTGTTCGTGACTGCTGACGTGAACAACCTCATCAAGCCGGTTGCCATTTTCTTGAACGATGCTACTGCCCAGATTGCTGTCGCTACCATTGACGATGACGGCAATGTCATGCTTCCTGAATACGTGAAGAAGTTCTGGACTGTGTCGCGTTCCAACTCTGCTGCAGAAGTGAAGAAGCCGGTTGATACCACCGGTCTGTACGGTGTCGCCTACGTGCTTGCCGACAAGCTCGAGTACGACCTCGTAGAGGACTTGCTGGCCTACATCGGCGACAAGAAGTTCATCACCAACTACGCCAGTGCGTTCGGTAAGCAGAAGCTGTTCGCCTTCCAGAACAACCTTGCTACCGCTACGTTTGAGTCCGCCGAACGTGGCGAGATTGATCCTAACTACAAGGTGGCTGATGACGGCTACTGCGTGATTGATTTCTTCAACGAACTGTCTTCTGAACCCGGTAACCTTGTTCGTGTCGCGTCTGACGATTTCAGTTACAACCGTACCGGCGCCAAGTCCGTTGACAAGGTTGTGCTTACCGAGGACGAGCAGAAGGCTCTTGCCGAGGCCAAGTCCACTACTGCCGCGCAGTCCATCCTTGACAAGGCAAAGGAACGCCAAGTGAAGATGACCAAGGTTGACAAGGGCTATCCGCTGGATACGCTGGTCTGGAACGAAGACCGTGCAAATCTCGGCGGTTTGTTCAATATCGAGGTCGAACTGGAACTCCCGAAGAACGACCTCGGTCTCAGCAAGGTCTCGTCTAACATTTACCGTAACTACACCATCATCAAGGATGGTATCATCAACGTGCCGGTTCTTCCTCTCGTTCTCAAGAAGGAAACTCTTGATGCTATCAAGTCGCACGAAGGCGTCGTGGTTACCGTGCAGAAGGAACTTGATGACGGCATGACCCAGTGCCTGGTTGACATCTCTGCGTTGCCGGTAATCAACAAGAGGAGTGTCAAGGGATGCAAGAAGTCCGACATGACGAAGATCGCCTTGCACCTCACCGACTGCAAGTTCTGTCTCAAGTATCTGCGTACCCTAGTACCGAAGGAAGCTCCTGCTCCTCTCAGCGACGGCTATACGCCGGAACAGTCTGACTACCTTGCCTCGCTCGGCATCACGTCGAAGGGTTACAATCCGCCGAAGGACACCGTCAAGGATGGCGACTTCTACATGGCTCCGACAATCAATTCCGCGTTTAAGGGATTCTCGTCCGAACCGAAGATATCCGATGTCATTGACAAGGTCAAGGACGGAAAGAAGCTCACGCCGTCCGTTGAGTACATGGCTGCCGTAATCAAGCGCATTGACGACTACATCGCCAAGAACTCTACCAGCGAGACTCGTGACGCGCTCGTCAACCAGATGATTGCCGACATGGAAGCGGACAAGAAGGGCTATGCTCGCCAGATTGCCCAGATGAAGTTCGCCTTGCTCGTCAGCCGTAAGTGGTTCGAGGGCACGACCAACTTTGACGACAACATGGACACCATCCATTCCCAGTACGGTCTGGACATGACGATGGAATACCGTTTCGTCGAGAAGAAGCAGAACCTGTAATCATGGTTGCTAAACTAGGGGGGACGGATATACCGTTCCCCCTTTTTCGCGAGGACTTATTATGAAAGAATGGATACAGAACCGCAACACACGCGTGTTAAACATCACCCACAAGGACTTGGACGGCGTGGTTGCCGGTATGATTGTCAAGAAGGTATATCCGAATTCTATCTTGGTATATACCAACTACAGCGGTCCGGATTTCGTTGCCGCTATTGACGCGATACAGCATACGGATATGTATGACGCAATCGTGTTCAGCGACTTCTGCCCACAGAACGAGATGCTGGAGGCTCTGCGTGCCTCCAAGAAGCCTTACTTGATTATTGACCATCACCAGACTGCCGAGGCACACCCGGAAGACCCGTATGGTGAATTCTATATCGTGCAGGGTAGGTGTGGTGCCTTGCTCTGCTACGAGTATTTCAAGGACATGGCTGACTTGGAGAATATGCGCCAGCTTTGCGTAGTAACCAACGACCACGACTTGTGGATCCGTAAACTGTTGCCTATCTCGGATGACTTGAATACCTTGCTTTACGAGTATGGATTTGAGGAGTTTGCAACCCGGTTTGCAGACGGTCTGGAACCGGACGGCACCTTGCCGGAGGATGCCAAGGCGTTGCTTGCCACCCACGAGGCCGAGGTGAACGAGTACATGGCGCAGTGTCCAGAGCACGAGTTACCGTACAATGGTCACTATATCGAGTGCGAGAAGTTCAACTCTGACATCAACAAGCGACTGACACCGCAGTATGACTGGCTCGTCATGGCCGGTACAGAGGGCGTTGATCCGGGAATGACCAAGCTGTCGTTCCGTACTCGTAGGAAGGATATCAACATTGGTGCTACATTGAAGGGGCTTGGTCGTGGAGGCGGAGGTCACCCTGCCGCTGCCGGTCAGGTCATCCCGACTGCCGAACGCGACGAGTTCATCCAGCAAGTAGGCGACTTACTTTTCGGTGCAAAATAAAAAGACGGCTCGTGAGAGCCGCCTTTCTTTGTTTAAAGGTGGAACTAGCGGAACAGATCGCTCCAGTCGTCTTCATTGTTACCGACTGCGATGTCGTCAAGAGTGTCTTGGAACTGGCCAGCCAGTTCTGCAGAATCTTGCGCGGCGAGGGCTGCATTGTACTGGTCGTCGACCATATCGTCAGTCATGGGAAGGCCGGTGTCCGGGTCGTTTATTGGGGCGACTTCATCCTCGGCAGATGTGGACATTCCCTTGATCCTCTTCTTGTACGGATGTGGGTCGACACCGAGGCCGTAGGTCATCTCCATGAGGCCGAACTTGCCACGAATTGTATTGATTTCAGCCTTTTCGCGAGAAGTGGCTGCCACTGATTCCAGTTGTGCCAGCGTGCTGACGAACTGGTTATCGCGACCGTAGCGGTCTACATAGAGTCCACGGACGGAGTTGATGATGGCTTTTTCGCGTTCCGTAGCGGAAACTGATTCTAGCTTGGCAAGGGCACGCATGAAGTTTTGGTTAATCATAGGTTATCCAATGTGATTTTCTGCTATCAGTTTATAAGAATGGCGACCGTTTTTACGCGGTCGCCATATCGAATAGATGATTAGCGAATACGTTTGCTTCTACTAGTCGGGTTCAGTGCCGATAACGGCACAACGACCTTCGCCAAGGCGTCCAATGCCTTTTTCGCCAGGTCGACGGCAGTTATCGTGCCAACTGGAATGGTTTCGTTTTTCGTCTGGCTCTTGTTGATAGCCGAGATACTTATAGTACCATCAAGGTTATTCGGTGTCACGGTTACATACCAAGAGTTAAGTGGCGTGCCGGACTTAGTAGCGCCTTCTTCCTTAATGGTGAAGTTCTCGTCGGTAACGTTAAGTTTAACCGCATTGTGGGCCATTTCATATGCTACATAGAGCGGCACCGGTAACTTATTGGCGCCAGCGAGATACATGAAACTGCCGGTATTGGTCGTTGTAATTTTTGATTGGTCATAGTTTGGCATAGGCGGAATAGTGCCAAATTGTTTTTGCCGGACTTGGTTCGTTATGCCACTGAATACATTGTCAATTTCGGCAGCATCTGCTACAGCGCTATTGAGTACGTCTTGGAGTATCGGCTGAATGCTCTGGTCATTAGCCGGATTTATTGTATTTGGACGTGTCAATATGCTTGGCGTCGACTTACTCAAGTTATCTGCATTACCGGCGTCTTCGCGTGCCGCTGTGTAGAGTTGCTCAATCTTATTTTTGACATATTCTTTTTTCTGGTCTAAGAGTGGAAGTTCTTTCTTATTCAAGATAGAGGTCATCTGTGTCGGGGAATTCTCTAGATATTCCCTTTCCTTGTCATAGTATGCCTCGATTGCGTTATCGACCTTTTCTGTTAATTCGGCTATACGCGCATCGCTGGATTCTTTATCGGTTACACTGTAATTAATGTTTTGGCCATATTTAATCAAGTTACATATAGTGGCCACTGCGTCACCAATAGACATCCCATTATCCAAAGGCAATGCGTTGACCTTTTCGTATTCAGCATCCTTGTTAGCTTGCTTATCCCAGCTTGTAGCGGCAGTGTTCTTTTCATGAACGGATAGTTCGTACCGTTTCATTAAGTCTGCTTGCGTACTTGCGTCATATGATTTAGCCGTCTGCATTTGCTGAATCTTTGTGAGCATTTCTTTGATACGATTAAATGGAGCAGCGGCCTCTTGTAATTCAAGAAGCTTGTCCCGATACCATCTAATAGTGTCTTCAAACTTACTCCGCTGGCGTCTAATAAATCCATTGTTTTTTGCATTTTGCTTATATGCCATAGACTCGTGTGTCAACTGAGCTATTGCATCGGAATTGTCCGGTAGCATGCTAACAGCGTTAAGTGCCTTCTGTACATCAAGAGTATTAATATCGTCGGTCGAAGCTATCTTATTGCGGATTTGCATGAAAATGTCATTGGCTCGTTGGACTGTACCTGGCGGATAAACACCGATTTGTTGCCAGCAATCATTGACCTTGCTGACAAAGTCATCCAAATTTGTATAGTCGGCAATATCGTTTGGATCTGTCGGTTCATGTGTTGTGTCAAAAGCGAATTGTTCCATATTTACATCGCCATTCATACGGCGCTGTATCCTTTCATACTCACGTTCGCTAGCGGTTGGAAGTGGCTTACTATTTGCCGGCATGGCGTCCGTACCATTTGCAGCAACCGTCTCCTTTGCCGTGTCAATTGTGCGAATACTATTCTTCAGCTCATTGACTTTCTTATCCAGCTCGGTCAATTTAGCTACGCGGTCTTGAGCCGTTTTGATATCGTCCATTAGAGTAGTCTGCTGGGCAGTCAACTCATTGATTTGATTCACGTTGTCAGTGGACGCTTGTGTATCGTCAATAACTTTATTTTTAAGTTGAGATATCAAGTTGGTAATCTCTATATTCAACGGTCCGAACGCCGTATTCTTATATACCGGTATATTCTTTGCCTTTGCATCTTCGACGATTTTATCCATCTCAGCACGCTTCTGTTCCAGCTGTTTAAGAAGATTCTTTCTACGTTCTAGGTCAGCCATGCCAGTTGCGCTAGTTGGGCTATATTGTGCTGCCCTTGACGTGGCGAGGTTATCTTTGGCCAAACTGATATCATTGCGCAACTGTGTGAGTGCTTGTTGTTTAGTGGCTACATCGGCATTAGCCTGGTCAATGGCTCCCTTCGTATCCAACTGGTCAAGTTCATTCAGTGCATCGGTAGTATACAGTTCCGGTAAGTCTGCACGGTTCAGCAACGCGTTTGCATTATTAATGACACGTCCGATGTCGCCAAGTGGCAGATCTACATCAGAATTGGACAAGCAATTCTTTATCGATTGTATGGTTGAATTGAAATCTTCAATTGCATCCACTACGTTAGTTTCTTTAGTTAGCGCAGTGGGTTCGCCGGTTTCCGCTTCAAAGACATATCGAGCAATCAGTGCGATAGGTGCCTTGATTGCGGAAGAAATCCCGTCAATCGATTCAAGATATGTGTCAAATAGACGGAAGCGTTCTGAATTTTTCATATGTATATACCGTGAATTCTTTATCGGCAGTTTATCAGTTTGCCGTAATGGCTGTTTTTTACTATATTACGTATCATGATAAATACACCTTTAGATCGGCTAGACCCGGTTACACTACATGGGCTTGTTCGTGCCTTGATGTCGGCGTACTACGAGGATGCGATTGATGCCAAGGCAAGTTGTCTGCATGGCACTGATTGGAATTCAGAAAATTCTCGTGGTGCCGAGCTCAAGGACGCTATAAGTGAACTAGCGAATAAAATTGAAGCCGGCATGGAAAGTGGAGAATTATCTCCGTTCCACGGCGACTATATCAAATGGATGGAAGATAATAAGCTAATCACCCACAGAATGGAAGGTAAGAATGCGTAAAGATGATTCTGTAAAACGTGAACTGGCAAAGGCGAACAAGTCGGTAGACCGCTTGTCCCAGACGATGACACGCGTCAAGGCGTGCAAGTCTATGTATGTACTGGACTCTATGGTGAGGTCACTTGTTGACGGTCAGACCGTAGTGAAGAAGATTACGACCTATCATCCGAACAGGAAGTCCGCATATGAGCGAATGGCAGTACAGTACCAAGAAGTCACGCAGTCGACTCTTGTAGGTAGGGACGACTTCGTTCGCTACGTCTCAGATGACGAGTCCATAGTTGCAATGTTTGAAATATATAAGCCGGCGGTAGGCTGATGCCTATATTTACCGTTGACAATATGTTGTACCAGATGTGTGTCAGCAGTGCATGGCGTGACGAGTTTGACGTTGCGTCGGCGACCTACACGGAATACTGGCCAGACGGGTCAGTCCGGTTACGGTCATTTGAGACTGTTGACATACCTATGGACACGGAGCTGTCGTTAATTGACAAGTTCTCCGCACTGGAAATAATCCAGAAATATTTTGACAATGACGATGTTGTCGTTTCCGCGATGAACAACCACGATACGTTCGCCACACGAAAGGGCGACGCCGGCAATATTGTTCTTGGGTGGAATGACAGAAGCAGATAATTCATGACGACTAAACCGAATTCTATTGTATATGATGAACTGAATGCGACCGTACAACGAGTGAAGCTTGTTGCCGATAATAGCAATAACCCGGTAGAAGTCTTTCTCGCGACGCAAGTGAGCAATATTCTAGGGAACGTGTTGATGGACGTAGCCAATACGTTGGCCAATCCGGGCTTAGAGGCGACTGCCAAGGAGTTCTACGACGCTATCCAAGACGACAAGAAGAAATGATTGCCAACATGTGAGCGAATTGCTATATTGGATAGAAACAAGAGAGGAATATATGCAGAACATACTCAACAAAGTCAAGAAAGGATCGATTATTACTTTGGTGGTAATCGGCGCATCGTCCATTGTACTCACGGTATACCGTATCTGGATTGGCCGTCGCATTCGCGTCCAACAGGAGGACGGTAACGACAATCCCGTGAATGAATAACCTAAGAAAATGTTGTGTCCTCGCGGCGGCGGTCTTGTGACCGTCGCCGTTTTGCGTAAAATTTTATTTACTTGGTTCATTTTGTGTTTTTTTTGCTATATTATGGATAGACAGGTGAAAAATGGCTGATGAAAATCTCATTAAAACTATAGATAAAGAAGTCGAAAAGCTTACAAAAAGCATACGAGAAGGAGATCCCCTTCATATGCGCGATGCCCGTGTACAGCCTGACGACGGCTATGAGAATTACATCACAATTGCCGAGGCGCAAGTGATTGACGCCATGCAGTACGAAAAGAAGGCTGCGGTGCAGACACTGACTGCACTGAAGCGTAACCTGTTGGATGAGGAAATATGACCGAGCAATCCATTATCGTGTCCTACATTGACAAGCCGTTCGCCATGCTGGCCAAGTATCTGGAGAAACACGGATACAAGACCATCAGTGGCCAGAGAGACCGCGAGCGCAACCTGAACAAGATGACGTTCATGTCACACTCGAAGACAAGCCACCTCAAAGTCACCGTATGGCACATGTGGTGCGAGCCGGACGCCTACGGTATCTGCCGTCCTGGCTACATTACTGACATCGATATCCGTGACCTTGAACCCAGGGAGGACAACCGGTATGTACGGACTGATAGATGAGATATGGGAAGAGCACGCTGAACTGCTGACCGGCATTGCGGAAAACCTCTGCATAGCGGCTGAGACTCCGACCGACAAGTTGCTGGTCATCTATGTCGCCAGCAAGTGTGGAGCCATCCAGATTGAATCCCCAAACAGCCAGTATGTCAACGACATGATGCTGAAGGTCGTAGAGACCGGGCACATCGAGGGTGACGTGCAGACAGCGATGAATGACCCCGATTTTATTAAGGAGTGCTGGTAATGGTAATGTGGTTCACTAAATCGGTCTTTGCTTTCAAGGAGGGCAAGACCGTACTGGCGGAGATCAACCTTGAAGAGTTCTGGTCTGATAAGGAGGAGACCGTGGACGAGGCTGTACTGCGTGCGTTACGCGCACTGCAACTGCAACTGAACGGAAAGGTTGACGAGATGCTTGCCGACGGCGCTATCAGAATGGCAGTTCCTTATGTAGCAGACCTACTCAGACCAAAGAAGACGCGTACTTGCGGATATAGAGTTTTAACTTACCCCCACTAACCATCAACCAAAATACACAGGACACAACCCAATGACAGCAAAGGTTATCAGTAACCGATTTCGTGAAGAATACCGGCGTGCAATAGCTCGCATACCCAACCGTGACGTAGAGATGATTTACGTGCAACGTGCCAAGGAAGGGGACATAGTTGCTACACGGACATTGATCTACAAGTACATCCCGTTTCTGTACAAGATGGCAACACAGATAAAGACGGCGTCATACAACTTGACTCCGGACGAACTAGTAAACTCTGCGTTGTTTGGATTCCGCAAGGCACTGAACGAGTTTGACTCGTCTCGCGGAATATTGTTTTATACCTATTACTCGGCAAAGGCTTTCAACGAGATGAAGAAGGCCGCATTTGACAGTCTGCTTGTCCACCGGCCGGAAAACCAGCTCAAGTCCAAGTCGCTGGACAAGGAGTCTGTCATCATGGCGTCCATTGACCAGGTGAACGACGACGGTCTGTCCATCAAGGACCGGATGGCTTCCGATATGCGTACCGACGAGTCTACCCAGACTGCCGAGCGTACCAATCTGGCGAACATGTTCATGCTTGCGCTTAGTGGGGCAGAGTGTGATGTGATCTCTCGGCTGTACATCTATGGAGATGAGAAGCCGACGTTGCGTAGCGTGGGCGTCGATTTGAACTTGTCGCACGAGCGCGTGCGACAGCTGAAGGAATCTGCATTGAGGCGCATCCGTGGCACCGAGAAGTTCATGGATATGGCTGCGGAGGCTCACTACTTCCGTCAGGAGGCAGTATGATAGAAGACCACGACCTCATTGCGCTGATCCGGCGCAAGAAACGTCAGAAGGCTGATTCTGTAAAGATGTCCATTGAAATACGTCCGGACCAGATGACTTCTGACAGTGACCTCGGATATGAGATGCATACCTATTTTGAGCCGGTGCATTTCTCCATTGACTCGGATACGATTGTCGCGCAAGTAAAGACTGCTACAGCCCTCATGCTGTTTGAGAAGGCTATCCAGGACGCCGGCAAGAAATACCGCGACTCGATTGGTAAGATATACGGCCCACTGATGGCCGAGTTTGTATCGCAGTATAGTCATGAGTTCCTCAAGAAAACTCCTAGCATGTTTGAGGCGACGCAAGTTATGCAGCATATCAAGGCGTTTGCCGGTGAACTGGCCATGCGCGAGGAAGCAGAAGAGGCTATATTTGATGCAAAGAGAATAGAGGCCGATTTGAAGACCATAACCGGAGGTGTTGACGATGGCAACTGAAATAGACGCAAGTAGTGTGATACGGCTATTCGAGAACAATTTGTTTGACTTTGACCCCGACCGGCAACTGATGATTTACCGCGAAAACGGTCTGAACATGGAGTTCTCCGTACCGTGGCTGGACAAGGATGTCACCAAGAGGTACGACCTTGGGAAGGTACGTTCTATCATGGGCGAGATGATGCGAAACGTAAAGCATACCGAAGCAATCAAGAAGAAGAAGGACGATCCGGAATTCATAGAGACGCTTTCCAAAGAGTTGACCGAATTCGGTATGCAGTACGTCGACGGAACTGACCAATTTGCCTACGAAGAGAATGGAAAGTATCTCTTTGTCGTAGACGTTGATTATATTATATCACTGCTGGTGATAAACGAACATGAAACAGTCACGTCGTTGCTTACTGCAATGCGTGATGATGCACGAGGTACTAAAAATGGCACGCAAGAAGACCAATAACGAAGAGAATTACACTGCGGACACCGAACTTACGGAACCGGTTGAACTGGACGAAACAATTGATGAAGAGGAGGTTGAAAACGATGTCGAAGAAACACAAGAACTCACTTTCGGCGACGAGTCGTATAGCCGACTCAGCTCAATTGCCGACGACAGCGACGAGTGGAACTAGCGGACAGATGCGGAACCTCGGCGATACGCTGACTCCGCATAGGTACACTGCGACATTTGCTCGGTCTGGCACTCGTGGTAAGAAGCGAAACGCGCTTATAATCATGATACGCGACGAGCAAGACCACTTGCTCTGCGATCACCTATGGGTGAAATGGTGCAACGCGTTTGTCCGCATGATACCTGGTGACTTGATGTCGTTTGAGGCTACTCCCTACCGGTACATAAAGGGTTACAGCGGTAACAATCACGCGATGTCTGACTTTGCCGTTGATGTAAGCCTGAAGGATTTTCGGCAAGTCCGCGTAATAGGGCATAACCCGGTGGTTGAGAAAAATACAGTAGACGCTCTGAAGCGCATTGAAAAATGAAAAAATGCCGGTCAGTTGACCGGCATTTTAATTTTATCACGTCAATTGACTAGTCAGCGAACTGTGGCAAATCGCTTAGTTCGTTGAAATTAGTATCAAACGAGGTTAACATATCATCCAATGAACCGGATTCATCTTCGGTAGCATAGGGATCAGCCGTATGGCCGGTATCAAAGCTATATGTGTTATTGGCTTTGTTGATTATGGCTTGTTTACAGATATCCACAACGCGTGCGGCGTCGACGTTATACGGCGTGTCGCTCTTTGACGTGTTGTTTTCCTCAATAATACAGTCGCGAAGCTTATAGGCTAAGTCCTGAATATTATTGAGACGGTCTAGCACTGGCGATGTAGTTTGTTGCCCATCGACCTTGGTCAAGAAGTCAGAGCCGTCCGTGGATAAAAATACCTTGGCGTGGTCTATAATTTGTTGGTTAGCGGCATCAAGGTTACTATGTGGGTCATAGGCATTCTGGAAACCAACTGGATCTTGTACGGACCAATTATCTACCAACGAACTCATAGCACGTACAATATCTGCATCATACTGATGGTCGTCACCGTCAGTGGCTAGCTGCTCTGCGAATGCATTTGTATCTAAATACTTCTTTGAGCCTTGTGCATTTTCATCTTTACTAATTAGTTTGTGAAGCGCACTCATAGTACCATTAGAATCTGCCTCAACAGACTTGGCGACATCCGGACTGAGTCCTATGGTGGCTTTAGACAATGCATACTTTTTAGTAAGATCCATCATCAAGCAGTACAATGCAACGTTATGCACGGTAATAATTTGCTGATTCGTCACATTCTCTGGTGCCGGATATGTGATAGAAATAGCACCATCAGTAGTATTTGCCTTTATATCGCCGTTCTTGATAAAGTGCGGACGTGCAGTGTACAAGGCTTGTATGCCTTCTTGTACGTCAGTCATCATCGAGTCGGCTTGCTCCGGTGAGCATGCGATGGTAATTTCATTACCGACAAGGTCTGGATTTACCGTGCCCATGATGTAACGATATGGATCTTCCTCGGCTTGTGGTTCTTTAGTCTGGGTTTCCGGCTTCTTGGGAGTCTTTGCAGAACCGCTTGCACCAGCACTGCCGGTACCGGTTGCAGTTGAGTCAGTAGTATCATCAAGCTTGCCAGTCTCGATGGCATTGATGTACTTGTCTGTAACATTGATTGTCTTGTCCTTCTTCGGCCTTGGCACAGTTACCTTTGGCTTAGTCGTGATGTCAATGACATCCTTGTTACCAGCTTTCGTGGCGGCAGTTATTGCCGGAGGCAATATTGAAATAAACGTCTTTAATGTTTCGGTATACTTGTCAAAGGCCCGCAGAATCTTGCTAGAATCTAGACGCTTATTTTTCTGAACGTTTGCTCGGAGAATGTCCTTATTCTTAGGATAGAGGCGACATAACGTGCCTACAGCATTGACAACCTTGCCCCATTCTAGAGAGTCGTTACGAACACAGTTATCAAACTGGGTTTCCAGAACATTAAACTGGTCGTCTGGAATGGATGCGGCAATTACATCAGCATACCGAGCTGTTTTTGCCGAATCATATAGAGCGAAGATGAAACGAGCGAATGTTCCTAGAGCATCTTTCTCAAAGGAATCCACCGTCTGCTTAACGGTCGTCGGGATTGGCTCGCTATATGCATTGCGTGTTGCCAGTTCTTTACCCGCCGGTGTAACTGCCGTTAGCTTAACGGCATCTTTCATCTTGTCCTCAAACAAGATATTGAATATCTTGGTTACCGCCTCGATATAAATGGAATTTTCTTTAGTCTTTAGAGACTGTAGACTTGATTCAAAGAGATTCATTGTGCTCTCCAAGCGTTAGTATAAGGAGTTTATATAATGTTTAACCATTTAGAACCGATAAACTGCGCATAGACGTGAATGGTAGTACCATGCTGACTAAATTACAGTTGCACATATTAGCTGAACAGATCATGAAGGCGAATATGGAGGCCGGGTTGCAATTAGACCGGATCGAAACGCCAAATAATGATAAAACCAAGCTAGTCGCTAAATTTACGATAGGAACAGCTCGCCCGTTTGAGTGGAAACTGCTCAGTACCGGAAATAAAGTGTTCTTTGTTAACGATATTACACGTCGTGGCGTTAATTTGATACTGGACAGTTCCATGAATATTGATTCAACTTCTATGGAATGGATTAAGTCCGTCGTTGCCAAGAGTACACAGACTGTATTTTCCGTTATACAGGAATTACTATTCGCGGCCTCAGCATATGCAGTAGAAAAGTCGGACGATTACTATAGTGTATATCCAAATGCTAAAGACTTTGACCGTCCGACCGGTATGAGTGTGTGGATAAAAATAGGACATAATTCCGCAGTGCCTCTGAGAGTCGCTGAACAGTCTGAGGAACTTTCTACCAATCTGGCAGATACCAATAAGTTGGACTTAGATATTATCGGCGAATCTGTGCAACGAGAACACTCTGGGAATAATGACAAGACGAACGCATACTCAACATTCGTGCCGTTATTTAAATTGGTAATTAGTAACGGTATCCTAGCAATTACTAGGTATACCAAAAAGCAGATAATCGTTACGAAATCCAGTGATGGTAAACCAGAATATAATGAAACCAATGCCAAGTTGAGTCATACCTCAGCAAAAATAGACATTTCGTCAATTAGTAACGATTATACGAGCGATTTTTCGCTGTCGAATCAAATACTGAAGGCATTTTCGGATTTTACTGTAGATGACAGTCTTACTGCCAAGTCATCATTTGACGCTAATAGTTCTTTGACATCACCTAAAGCCGTCCTCGGTTGGTCGTCTAGTCTACATAGCCGCGAGGTTGCCGGTAGCGTTGTAATAAGTCATCCGACGTCCAGTGCAAATATTTTTCGTGACGCGAAAGTGCCAATAGGTTACTGCATTGATGAATTCTACAATACGTATCAATCTAATTTCCATGTCAATATCACTATTACGCGTGACTCCGCCCATTCCATTAAGATTAGTTATGGTGGTGGCCGGCAATTTGGCGTAATCGCTGAATTGCTGATTAATGCAGATCCTAAGGCTATACTAGATCCTAAAGACTTGAATTCTGATGATAATTTATTCATCGTGATGCGATCGGAACCGGTTGTTGTTCGGTGCAATGTTGGACACGGCGAGACCAAAGAAGTATCGACAAATATTGCCGACGCAATGCGTATAATTAGACAAATGGTAGACATATTTTCGTGTATCGCGGATGTATCAACGCTTTCCCTATATAGCGCAAGTCAATCGTTACGTCATATGCGTACTAAGTTTGACGACTATAATGCATTAGTATCGTATCAGATTTTCTTAAGCCAGTTAGATCGTGATTCACTTCTAACAGTAAAGACCCAAGTAGAATGTACTATACTGGTATATTCGCTAACAGCAACTAATAAAATTAAAATCCATGTAACGGTCGGACGTTCTCGCACTAGCAATAGTTATGCACTGTTATGCAATATGATTAATGCGACTACGAATGAGAATATTGAAGGTAAACAATATTCCGGCATATACAATACGTCAGCCGGCACCGCCAGCATATCGAGCCAAGGCAAGGCTTGGATGGATGAGTTCAAGGCCACTAAGAAATTAAGCGCTCCGTCAAACCTGGGTGCCGTCATTGCATTGTCTGTCTTAACACAAATGAATCAGCATGTCATGGCTAATAAGAATGGAGAAGTTATTGACCATGACGAAGCGCTACAGAAGATGATTAAGCTCGCTAGAGTGTCTACTGCAACTGATCTTGGCAGAATGGCAATGGCTGTGCAGCAGGCATTCTTCAATACATTTAATGCTAATGGGGTTACTGTTATCGGCACTGCCGACAATCCTAGTGTCTTTGATTGGAATTTCAGTATCTTTTCTCAAATTTCCAAGCCGGTAACCGGTACAGATGGAAAACAGAATTATGTTCCTCAATCAATTTCATTTAATATCAACATGGGTTACGGTGGCACTATTAGCATAATGCGCAATTCCAAACATGAAGCAGAAGCGCATTGTGGGTTTAGAGGTAACCAACATTACTGTATTATAGACATCGACCCACAAAGCGAGCATCCGATGCTGACGGATGAGTTCTTAAAATGGTATTTGCTTGATGGCTATGAATATGGCAACCCGGTCGCAACAGGGATTGACCGCATTCTTACTAGAGCCGAGTATAATCCAAATGATGAGCAAACGCAAGCCGATAAGCAAGCTATACCGGAGCGCATTATTGCTATCATGGATGATCCTCTGGAGAGTATGGATGTGGATGCCCTTATCAATTCGGATAACGGCGAGGCCGATGAAAGTGATTATCTTAACATAAATGATATAAATCCAGATGATTATTAACTATATTTACGTATATGAGCAGCACGAACGACATAAAGGAGACCAGGGCACAACGAGCCGCCAGGATTGCCGGTACCGGCAACGGTGCGACACTGCGTACCCGGACCGTTCGTGACAAAACCAAGTATACGAGGAAAATCAAGCATAAATCCATCGCCACCGCGATGGATTTCGCGTTTCTACTGGACAATATTTCACGATATTGCTATATTGTCCAGTATGGAAAGAATTCAGTCAGATACAATGTCGCTCGGCGACCGCATCAAGGCGTATGAACGCCAGTTCACCAGTTTCATGATTAACCCGACATTGCCGTTCATCGCGAGAGTTGATGGAAGGGCGTTCCATACGTACACATCCAAGATGGAGAAGCCGTTTGACGCCAGGTTCACTACGGCCATGTGCAAGACGGCTATGAAGTTGACCGACGCGTTTGACCCGGTAATATCATATGTACAGTCTGACGAGATTACCCTAGTATTCAAGCCGACAATGGAACCGCCCTTCGGCGGCAAGCTGTCCAAGCTGAACAGCAATATCGCATCGGTTGCCACGTACTGGTTCGGCCAGTTCATTGATCCTCATATTCCGACGGTCGGCATACCGTTGTTTGACTGCCGTGTTTTCAACGTTCCAGACGAATGGGAAGCAGTAAACGCGTTGCGGTTCCGTTACCGTGACGCTGTCCGTAACTCGGTCAGCGCAGCGGCCAGATACAAGTTCGGCCATGCGCAAGTCAACGGAAAGAACACACAAGAGAAGCTCCAGATGGTCGGCACCGACTGGGACTCGTATCCGCGTACTGCACGGTACGGCGAGTTCTTTCATCGTGTATTAGTAATGTGCCCAGTTGAGATAGACCGTAGCAAGTTAAAGCCGGAAGTGGCTGACCGTGTGCCTGAAATTTGCATGCGCCATGTAATTGCACCGTACACTGTAAATGCATGTCATGACGATATCGCGACGGACGAGTACTTGACTTCACCGGAATACGGTATTGACTGCATATCTAACATGCCGGATGTACTATTCCGTGATGCCGGACCGACATACGATGTTTCCGAGGATGTGTAGATGTCTACTCCTATGGCGGAAACCGATATTGGAAACGCAGTCAAGAACATGCATGAACCGGCATGGGAAGGGATGACTCTTGTAGAGGAACTCGGCATGCGCGATGGATCGTGCGACATGCTGTATTATGACGATAAGCGAGTGATTGCCTTTGAACTGAAGCGGACATTGAATATCAAGGTAATAGCGCAGGCCATCCGTTGGCTGGACATAGCGACATGCGTGTTCATAGCGACTACGACTTGGCTAAAGCCAGACGCCCGTAGGATACTGGAGTCGCTCGGTGTCGGCTATATATTCGTACGTGGCGACAAGACTGGATATATCCAGTTGAAGCCGCAGTGCCTTGTTGCTGACATGGATGTCTGGAACAAGGAACTCCAACTAGTGGATAAGCAAGACGTCGCCGCCGGTTCAAAGTCCGGATCTCGTTCTACGACGTTCACTCGGTTCGTCGCTCGTGCGAAGCAGTTCGTGGAGAAGCATCCGGACGCTACTCTACGCATGATTGCAATGCAAGTTCCGCATCACTATTCTACCGTTCAGTCGTGCATGGGCGCGATGAAACGCTATGCCCACTACGGTATTGTTGAGAAGTTCTGGAAAGACCCGGAGGAGAACGTCGTTTCTCCGAAGGAGCCGCCATGCTTTGGATATCTAATTCAGAAAATCGCAACCGGCATGTATGCCAGCGACCACTGCGGTACTGTACAGTTCAGCAAGTTCAACCAGAACTGCACCACGATATTCCACAGCAAACAAGACGCGACAATGTGCATAGAGCGCATGGCCAAGCGTCAAGGCTATGGAAAGGAAGAACTGAAGATTATCAAGATTGGCGCTGTCGATTGAATATCGACGACAGCCATGCTACCACTCGTTCCCAGAATGTAGGTGGAACCTGTTCCTCGTCCGGACCGGTAGTGTCCGCTTCGGTATCTACCAGTTCAGTGGGTTCGTCTTGCGGAGTTTCTTTGACCGACTCTTCAACATGTTCTGGTTCTGGCGCACGGACTGGTTCTTCATTACCGCACAGAAATTCGTTAAGGGCGTCTTGTATCTGTAGAGTGAATTCCGGAGGAAGGTCAAACTTGTCCTTCCTGACATTGGAATGGCAGAATACTCCACGGTACGCGACCGCCTCTTCCGGTGATGTAAATACTTCTCCGGTATATTCCTTGAAGTTCAGCGGGATGCCGTGTTTTTCCGACAAGTATTTCAGTAGATGTGCTAGCGCATGTTTCTGTACATCGGTCATTTTCGCGTAGTAGTTGTATCCACGGTAACTGACTGAGTCAACTTGCTCCGCCTTGCTAGTATATGTATTTCCGTATGCGTCGATGAACTTGCCGTCCTTCTCTTTCAACGGTCCGTAGTTGGAAATCTCTATGCCGATGGACTGCTTGGACATAACTGCGTTACCGCCAATGGCGCTGGATCCGAGATGGTATGACCAGAAAGATTCATCAAACAGTCGGTAGATATTACCGCACCGGTCAACTACGTATGGTACAGACATGTGATTATTCTCCTTGGTCAAGGATGCAATGTCGCCGGTAATCACGCCTACCGTGAAATGTAGGCAAATCTGCGTCTTTTCCGTCTTTGTCTGGTAGAAATATGTCTTGAAACCAGGAGAAATAGGACGTATAGTAAACCCGTCGCCGATATCAATTGGATTGCCGGCGGTGAATGTCTTGCCGCTGGAGTCGGTGAGCTTTTCTGCGAACTTCTTTTCCCTGTCGTGGATTGTCTCTGGCGTCATGTGTAGTCCCCTTTAATTTGCAGTTTATTTTGGTTATATTTATCGTATGGAATGTTACGATATCATATTTGTCGGCGCCGGGCTAACCAACGCCACCATTGCCTACCAGATCGCCAAGTACCACTATACCGACCGTCCTCTGAAGATGCTCATGATCGACCGGAGAGACCATATCGCCGGTAACTGCTTCACGCGCAACATGAACGGGATCGACGTGCATGAGTACGGCGCACACATCTTCCATACGAGCAACAAGGTCGTATACGACTTTATCACCCAGTTCGGTTCATGGCACAATTTCGTCAACTCGCCTATCGCCTTATATCGGGATAAAGACGGTCAGCACGTCTACAACTTGCCGTTCAACATGAACACGTTCGCCCAGGTGTTCCCGAGCTGCGCCAAGCCGGAAGACGCAAGGAAGATGATCGAGCACGAGGTGGCCGAGGCCGGAATCACGACCCCGAAGAACCTGGCCGAGCAGGCTATCTCCATGGTCGGCACAAGCATCTTCGAGAAGCTAATCAAGGGATACACCGAGAAGCAGTGGGGCAAGCCTTGCGAAGAATTGCCTCCGCACATCATCAAGAGGTTGCCCGTCCGGTTCAGTTATGACAACAACTACTTCAACGATACTTACCAAATCATTCCTGACAACGGATACACTGCAGTTATCGAACAGATGCTGGACGAGGCTAACCATCCGGGCAGTTTCTACATGCCGGTGCACAACCAAGACAGGATACTGGAACTGCGATTGGGTGTCGATTACCAGTTCTACCGCAAAAACATGAATTCGACCATATATGCCCCTCTGGTATTCTATTCCGGATGCATAGACGAGCTGTTTGACTATGCTCTCGGCACACTGGAATACAGGTCGGTAGAGTTCGAGACGACGGTGTATGACATGGATAACTTCCAGGGTAACGCGGTGTTCAACCATACATCGACTGATGTACCATATACGCGCAGCATTGAACACAAGTGGTTCAATCCGGCAAAGAAGTCCGACACGACCGTCGTCAGCTACGAATTTTCAAAACTGTGGAAACCAGGCACCGAGCCGTACTATCCGGTAGGTGACCTACTCAACAACTCGCTATACCAGCATTACTTGAATTTCAGCAAGACATGTTGGACTACATCGGCCATGGACATCCGGTTCGTCGGTCGTCTGGGCACTTACCGGTACATGGACATGGATGATTGCATAATGGAGGCCTTCAAGGTTTGCAATACGTTGCCGTAGGGCATAAACTGCGTATGTATAAATTTGGACATGCATATGCAGATGTTCTTTGACTATGATCAAGACTTGGCCGTATTTGAATCGTTGATGCCATACATTGACGACGCTGAAAACTTGCTGGAAGCCGAAGGCGATGAAGAAGCACCTACGTCAGCGCCAGAAACAACTACGCCAGAAGAAACGAATTCGACTGCTGAAGAAACGTCCTCAAGTGGCGACCTTGCTGCTGAACCGGATAAGAAAGAAGACCCCGGCGAGTCTAAAGAAAACCGCATCAAGGGTTCATTGGTCACGTCGGCAATTGCGGATGCTCTCAAGGTACTTGGTTCGTCTGCAGATAAATCTGACAAAGAAAAGGCCAAGATAGAAAAAGTAAACAAGAAAGCGATGCAAATTCGCAATAGGCTATTCCGCAACTCATATAGTATTAAGCCTGTGATGTTTATACTAGCCAAAGTCGACGGTATCACTATCCGCGATAATAGAAACGCTAAATCATACTTTGAACAGAAAGACGATAATATTATCGTGAATTTGTCAGAACTTGTACGCCGATATACAAGAAAATCCTTTGATGAAACTATCAAGTCAAATGGTTCATGGAAAGGATTGACTGACCCGAGCATATTTAGCCCATATGACGAGGCCGTCAAGAAAGCGTTGAATAAGCTAGAAAAAATTATTGATTCTGGTGTACTTGACTTAGATGCACCAGAAAATCAAAAGGGCTATAAAAAGCCGAAGAAAGATGACAAACTTGGCCAGTCTGTTCCGCCGGACGATAATAATCAACAGAATCCGCCGGACGAACAGCCGCCGGTGGAACCACCTCCTGACGTCGAGCCGCCTGCCGATGATGACCAGCGTGCCATTTACCAGCAGATACTCAAGGATTTCCGAGATACATACCAGATGCAACTCGAAGCCGACTGCGATGCAAAGAAGCATGAGCTTACCAGCAATGGTGATGATGACGACGATGAGAGAGACCCGGATGAAGAAGATCCGAATGCCGGTATCCGTGACGAATTAATTACTGGTTGTTATCAACCACTCATGAAACCGTATATGGACAAGGCTGATGACGATACTCAAGAAAAGGTAAAGCGAGTCGTCGCTTTCTATGTGGACAAGTATCTCGGTACGCCGGAAAATGGCGATAAGAAAGATGCGGGGAATGACGATGGCGATGGGACTAATGGAAACCCAAATAAAAACGAAGAACCGGATACGCTAAAGAAACCTGATGGCGGTAGCTGGTACGCGAATACCATGGCCGACATGCAAAAAAAGGATTATCATAATCACCAACTGTATGTTAATCCGAAGTTGCAAGACCATGGCACTAGCTACAACAACTACAAAGCGTGGTATGAAAAGCAAAAGGCGAAGAAGAAGGCTGACAAAGAGAAAGCAAAGGAGGCCAAGAAGGCCATGAAGGAAGGTAAGCAGCCGTCCAACACGCTTTCCCAGCCTAAACAGCAGCCGAAGAAACAGCCCCAAAAAGACGATATGGACTGGTCGTAGGAGGAATTATGGAAGGGTTGCTTGACATCGCCAACAGACTGATTGACAAGACCGGGCTTACCGCTACGGAACACTTCGACCATGTTGACTTGACGATTAACGGAGATAAGATTGGCTCGCTAGCCTACGACGCGTCCAATACGCCATACTACTATTCTATTCCTACACGCGAAGTCGTGACAGGTTCGCTAGATGAGATTGGCGACCGTATCATGAGCGACCTGGACAGCCAGTTTGAACTTGTGCCTGTAGACTCAAAGATGTACGAGAAACAGCTGAGTACGTCTTCTGATTCGGGTTTTAATTCGGTAATTGAATCGATATCTATACCGGCATTGAAATCAGCAATACTTGGGGCATATAGGCAGTACAAGTCAGCCTAGTCCAATTGCCAATATATCGTCGGAATGCTATATTTTCCGATATGGCATTGGATATACTCAGCATACTAAATGATGCCGATCCTATTAGTCGCATCGAGTACGAGCGTTCTCAAGGGGACACTCGCTTTTCCTTCATTGGCGACTTGATGGAAGGATGCGACCATCTGCACTTCCACAAGGAAGGCGACGTATGGGAGCATACCAAACTTGTCGTAAGAAACATGGTCAAGCAACCGTTGCACGACTACATCGATGTCGCGGTGGCCTTGTTGCACGACGTCGGAAAGAAGGCCGCGCTGGAGGCCAATCACGGAAAGAACATGGTCGGCCACGAACTATATGGGGCACGTCTTTCCAGCTACATCCTGGCGTCATGGGATTTCCCGGAAAACATGCGTGACGCCGTCATCTATCTGGTGCAGAACCACATGCGTGCAGGTGAGCTGGTAAAGTGCAAGTCTAAGTACAGCGCGTGGTTACTTGTATCCGACCCGCTGTTCTATCGCATGAGGCGGATCGCAGTTGCCGACAGCGCCGGTACACTCGGCGACGACGGAAAGTCGATCTGCGACTGGGAAGAGGAATTTTCCAAGTCTCTGGCCGGAACACTGGTTGATGAACCGATGCCGAAACCGATTGTAACGTTTCCGGACCTGTGTGGCCTAGTCAACCCATACTTTCTCTACGATGCGCTAGGACTTGCCTACAAGCTACAGATTAACGGAGATACGGATAACCGTAGTTCCATTGTGAAGTGCGTGGTAAACACGTACAAGAAAAAGAAAATACCATAATAGAAGGAAATCACCATGAAGATTACAGCAGACCTTCCGAAGATTGATTGCCCCGTATACGGGGTACTCAAGATGTACTCGCTGGCAGTCGCCGAGGAACGTGACTCCACCGAACTGAAATATGTTTTATTAGGAGTCTGGAACAACACGCCGGAGTCCCAGGAAGTTACTGTTCATGGCATCTATGTGGATGCCAACGAACCTTACTACATCAAGATTCTGTATACGGTAAACGGCGGTGACGGCATCATGCAGATTACTCGTGCCAACATCATCAAGCCTCTGCCAAAAAAATCCGAGAAGAAGGAAGACGACACTCTCCGCGCACTGCACCACGGAAACATGCTGTTCATCCGCATGCCGAAGGTGAAGACGTTCCGCTTCATGGCGCAAGGTCTCAGCAAGGTCATTCGCGGAAACTCCTCCTACATCGTGTACAATGTGAGGAAGGAGGACGACTTGCTCTGGTTCAAGGTTGCCGAGGAGTCTAAGCCGACTGATATGTTTGACATCTCGGCATCCAAGATATCCGCCGGCGAGTGGCACTGCGAGAAGGGTAAGATGTGTCCGGTTCCCGGACCGGCCCCGGAAGATAAGTAACTACTTGTAAACGTTGGCAATCATCGAGTCGAGTATTTCCTTGATGCTGGCCAGGGTATCAAAGAACGCACGTGGCAACGGCATGTAGCCGGAACACATGCGTCTCAATGCACGCTTCCACTGGCTGGACATCGACTTATACACGCGTATTCCGGCGGTTACCAGAAACACTGTGTAGATGAATGTCGCTATCTTCCGTTGCATGGCCATTAAATTACTTCATTAAATCTTGCAGACCACGCATTGCCACATTTTCATATATTAGCTATATTTTTACCATGCAAATCAAACTGTACGAATATACAGACCTCAACTTGAGGAACGGCCTTGCTCTGGCCAAGCGTATCGAGACACTCGGATACGAGGCTTACCTTGTTGGTGGATGTGTCCGTGACATGGTACGCTATCAACTCGGCCAGACAGACAAGGCCAATATACACGACATTGACATAGCGACGAACATGCCGCTGGATGAATTTCCCCTACATTTCCGTACTGCCAGCAACAACGGCGAGAAGCACGGCACGATCCTCGTGTTCATGAACGACATGCCGTACGAAGTTACGCATTTCCGTACTGACGGCACATACAGCGACGGAAGGCATCCGGACAGCGTGGAGATGACGTCCGACTTCGAGAAGGATACGCTTCGTCGTGACTTTACGATGAACGCGCTAGGAATGAAATGGGACGGAACCGTGATAGACTATCACGGTGGTATCGACGATATTTCCGAGCATAAAATACGTGCAGTCGGAAACGCGGAGGAACGTTTCAAGGAAGACGCTCTCCGTATAGTTCGCGGTATCCGGTTTTCTGTCAATTTTAATTATTTGATTGAAACCAACACCAGTGTTGCGATGTCGAATACAGCTTCACTTGTAAGCAAGGTATCCAACGAGCGCATTCGTGGTGAAATCATAAAGCTGAAAGACTACCATACTGACACGATCCATGCGTTCATCGAACGGTTGGTATGGAATGGCGTTTATAAGCACCTAGCAGCGTTCAACTTGATTGACCAGTATGAACTGATGGGCAGTCTGTTGAGCATTGACGAATACTTGACGAAGGATAACTTGTTCCCCGTCCTCGCGTATCAAGGAACAGAACGGTCTATAGACGCGTTCGTGCCTACTCGCGAGGAGAAGAAACAGTGGAAGTGGTATCAAGACCACCGTGACGTACTGCAAAAGACTCCTCCGCATGACCGGTACTGGACTTGGCTTGTCGAGCTGGTGTCTGGCGATTACCAGACATTGCTCGCCATGGAACCGATCGACGAGAGTCCGGAATGGGAAGATGACTTGCCGGTAGCCAGATACATTTCACAGAACATGCCGGACCGTACTGCAATCAACAAGCGTGTCCAAGACATGGGCATATTGCCTGGAAAGGAATTCGGCAAGAAGGCGAACGAGTTGCTGGAGCAAGCATACGCCAAGATCGCCAATGAATTGCCGAGAACTTGCAAGATGGTCTTTGGCAACAGTGTAGTCGAGTACAAGCTTTCTACTGTACAATAAATCAACATCAAACAAAAGGAAAAACAATGGATCAGACACACATCCTAATGTATGCTGGAATCGCGGCGCTCGCCCTGTTCCTCTTCATCCTCTTCTGCGTATCCTACATAAAGGCTGCGCCGGACGAGGTAATCATCATCTCCGGTTTCCGCAAGCTCCGCACCATCAGCGGGCATGCCGGATTCAAGATTCCGTTCCTCGAACGCTCCGATAAGTTGAGCCTCCGTCTCATTCCTATCGACGTCAAGACGAAGCAAGCCGTTCCGACGAAGGACTATATCAACGTGACAGTTGATGCCGTCGTCAATGCGAAGATTTCCGACGACCCGGTTGCCATCCAGAAGGCTGCGCAGAACTTCCTCAACAAGCCTATCGATCATATCAAGGCTATGATTGTAGACGTTCTGGAAGGTAACATGCGTGAAATCGTCGGCCAGATGAACCTCGTAGACATGGTCACCGACCGTAAGCAAGTTTCCGAGAAGGTTCTTGAAAACGCCAATCCGGACCTTGACCGTCTCGGTATCATCATCAAGACGTTCAACATCCAGAACTTCTCCGACGACGGCAAGGTCATAGAGAACCTCGGCGTTGACAAGGCAGTCGCCATCCAGAAGGCTGCCGCCATCTCGCGTGCAAATGCTGAACGTGACGTGAAGATCGCACAGGCCGACGCTGCCAAGACTGCCAACGACGCACAGGTTGCCGCTGATTTGGAAATCGCCCAGAAGCAGAACGACCTTGACGTGAAGAAGGCTGACCTCAAGCGTATTGCCGATACCAAGAAGGCTGAAGCTGACGCCGCATACGAAATCCAGATGCAAGAACAGCAGAAGACTATCAACATCACCGCCGCCGAAGCCGAAGTTGCAAAGCAAGAGAAGCAGATTGAAATCCGCGAACGTCTAGTCGAAGTCAAGCAGAAGGAACTCGAGGCAGAAATCCAGAAGAAGGCCGAGGCCGACAAGGCTGCTCAGATCCAGAAGTCAGACGCTGACCTCTACAAGCAACAGAAGGACGCTGAAGCCAAACTGTTCACACAAGCGAAGGACGCCGAGGCCATCAAGAAGATCGCCGACGCCAACAAGGAAGCGGCGTTCGCCGACGCCGCAGCCATCAAGGCGAAGGGCGAGGCCGAAGCAGACGCCATCCGTGCAAAGGGTCTCGCAGAAGCCGAAGCGCTTGACAAGAAGGCAGAGGCCATGCAGAAGTACGGCGATGCCGCCCGTCAGGAAATGCAGTTGAAAACGCTTGACAAATACTTCACGCAACTCCCGGCTATCGCCGCTGCCGTCGCTAAGCCGATGGAGAAGATCGGCGGTATCACCATGTACGGCCAGGGCAACACCGCAGCGCTTACCGGCGACATCGTCAAGACACTTACCCAAGTGTCCAACGGTCTCACCGAGTCCATCGGAATCAACCTCCCGACCATTCTCAACTCCATGTTCGGTGCGAAGCTCGCCGGCGTATCGCCGAAAGTTGTCGAGACGGAGACCGCGAAGAACGAACCGGCAGTGAAGAATGAACAAGCAGTAGCGTCTGCGGTAAAGGAACCGGAGCCGACCCAGTTCGACAAGATATTCCGCAAGAAGCAGAATCCGAAGAACAACAAGGACACCGAAACACCTTGGTAGAATTTCCTTCTATCCAGCAAATCCACGGCATCTATGCCGTGGATTTTTGCATATATAACCGTAATTTGCTATATTTACTTGCATGATAAAGGTACCAATCAGATTCCGGTTCTTCAACTACACCGACAATGACTACGAGACACCGTTCGTGCTGTCCACTACAGCTGGACGAATTCTGGAACAGTCGGTAAATAACCGGTTCGCGGCATTTTACGGAGCTCCTCCTAATGCATACGAGCTTCTTGCTGATTCTATAGACAATAGCGTCTGGGTTGATGTTCCGTTTGACGAGAAAGAAATCTATCAGGGCGCCCTTGGCTTGGCCATTGTAAAGCATACCATTATCGACATTATCGCGTGTCACAACAATACATGGACTCTGTCCATGCACGGCATTCCAATGTACTTTACCGAGAGTGCTTTGTCTAACGTGCTTCAAGCACAGAATGGGTTCAAATTGAATGTCGACTTGCTAGACCGATTCGATATATTTGACACCGTTGCCCAGATTATATCAACCTACAACACAGGAGATACCATGCATACACCAGAAGGTAAAGAACAGTATCCCGGACTGACACACGTAAAAAGGCACAATGTCATACGCAAGCCTGTTATAACCGCAGACGGAAAGGTATCCGGCTATGAGCTTGAACGTGTGAACCCAGCAGATCCCAAAGAAGGCAAGGTTGCCGAAACGTTTGATTCATATGACGATACCGAAATGGAAAACGCCGTCGGCGACGACACTCAGGATATGGACATGAACAAGTGCATCCCTATGTACCGTGCGGCGGCACTCGCGGTATCCAGGATTGACGTCCGCAGTATCATTGACACGCTTTATGCTAGCGATCCCGGCATTCCTAGCCAGAAAGAACGCGAGGCCATGATTTCCAACCTTACCGACAACCTGATGAGCAACGTGATGGAATTCTGCGACATAGTGAAGTCGCAGTTGGCAATCGGCGAAACGGCTGTCACATTGAAGCGCTTCATGGTGTACTTGAGAGACGATAAGCGTGCCGAGTTCGTCTGCTTCCTCGAACCGGGTCCGAGGTTCTCCCTTATGTTCACTCCGATCGGATACTCGCTGTCGCTCTCTAACGACTAGAAACTTGGCATAATCACGTTAACGGAATGGCGGACGCAAGTCCGCCATTCTTATTTCGCCAAGTTCTCGACCGCGTCCTGTACGGTGTCCAGCCACTTTATGAACGTTTTGTCGTCCGTGTCATGATATAGGTTGTCAATTGACTCGGCGCCGACAGGCTTGATGTCTACAAGCCTTACGTGCCAGCCTATCGGGCTAAGTGCATGATTGCGTATGTAGTTCTCGATGTATTCCGTCATCAGCTTCCTTGCGCGGTTCCTGATCTCATTAGACGACGTCTGGTAGCGACCTACCGTATCTATCTTCAGCGTCTTCCCCGTATACCATAAGCTAATGCTGAACTGGATGACCACGTAGAACCGCATCGCAGTATAAGCAGCACGAGTGTCTCTCTCGGCATTGAACCGGCGACGTATGTAGCGCACCGTTTTGACTATGCAGTGCACCAAGACACCTATGTACAGCAGTCTCCATATACGCATTACATGTATATCCTTTTCGGAAGTCCGGTTAGCGCCTTCTTGGCTGACCTACCGCACGACATCAAGTCTGCTGGAAGATACGTCTCGGGCTCAAATTGTATATATCGGTCATCTGATGTAACACGATCAGAGTTAACCGAGTTCTGTCTGACTTGCGCACATATATGACAAACAAACGTTGCCTTGGTATTGGATACCGTCATCGTAATACTGCCGATACGTTCGTCAATCAACTTTTTTACCTTCTTCACTATGTCATTCGGCATAGTCCAGTCGGTAATGTACACTGCCGGACGGTAGAGTCCGAACGTCGAGACGACGGTCATCGCGGTCGATCCGCAACTTACCGTATAACTAAAGTATATATCAAACGCGAATATCGCCTTTTTCCGTGTAGTGGCATGGACTCGCCTAGCCGTGTAGTATGTCCGCATGTCCTTCGCCATGCGGTAGACTGCCAGCGCAGCCGTTACTGCGTATGCGACACCGAAGAGCCTCATGCCTCGTCCATCACAAGATGGGTTAGGTAGCCGGCAAGGAAGCCTGCGCCAACGACGATGGACTCGGACGCCTCCAGAACAGCAGACACGTACAACAGGAATGCCAGCAGGCCGGAAGTCAGCAACCCGAACAGCACCGTATGGAACGCGCCCCGGTGCGTGAACAGCTGCGGTACGACCGCATACGAGACCAGAAGCAGACCCATCGTCACGTTGCCTACCAATGCCAGGTAGATAGCCCCCAGAAGCACGAGCAGATAGCAGATCCTAGAGGACGTGGACTTGATGTCCATGTCCGGCGACAGCGACCCGATGAAACCGGCGACGCCGACCATGACGCTCACAGCCGGACCGAACTCTCCTATCACGTAGGTTACCCCGGCCCCGAGTACGCCAACCATTGCGCCGGCGGTCGCGTGTGTTGCGAAATTTGGCATATCAGTGTCCTTTTTTCCCGAAATATAGCAATAAGCGGTCACGCTGGCTATTCGAAGTCCAGCGAATCGACCGGAATATGTCCGTCCATGACGACTGTCTTGTAGAAGAAGTCTCTACAGTCGTTAAGCACTTGGCTCAGTATCCATTTAGGCGTCCCGCTTCGCTTGCAGAATGTTTCCAGTGTGTACTCGTCCCTTATCAATCCGTTATCGTGTGTCACGGCACTGTCGGGTATATTGACTTTCAGTCCGACCACGCCTCCGTGCAGGCGCCGGGACACGACGCGCATGTTCATGAAATGGCAGATGGTGTACAGCTGGTATTGTGACAGCTGGCAGTTCCCCTTGAGGATCGGAAACCTGAACGCATAGTACGTGTAGTACGTCTCCTCGTCGTAATATACAGTGATATATACCTTCTGGACATTCTCTAGCCGTCCGGAGAACTGAGTGTCCTTGAACCACGGAAACGGACTGGTCCACATCATGTACCGGATCTTCACGGCACGATACGACGATATGGCCACCAATAACAGCGCGAGCAACCCCTTCACGATATCCTCCTCGGCAACCGTAGGAACTCCTTCCTCAACGGCGCTATCAGCCTCAAGGACGACTCGGACAGCGTGTCTATGGAAAAGGTTATACCGGGCATGGAATCGTACTCGCTCTCCGCTATTATTATGAAGTTTAACTTGTTGCTCCGTATCATCTTATCTATCACCGGCTTGCACCGCTGTCCCAGCTCGTACTCCAAAAAACGCGCCCCCTTGCCGTTAAGTCCGTACTCTTCCGTCAGCACACTGCTGCACACCAGCACGTCGATCCTCTCCGCCACGTACTCGTCCGTCGTCTCGCCGTCCATTATGACCAGCAAGAACCGTAT
>Ga0247608_10001242_pt1 | contig 36296 bp, 28 predicted proteins | sample 176DNAGHGlowgp2_FD_193490 | JGI IMG/M metagenome (GOLD analysis project Ga0247608, IMG submission 193490) | Sheep rumen microbial communities from Palmerston North, Manawatu-Wanganui, New Zealand - 1766 DNA GHGlow gp2 | ecosystem: Host-associated > Mammals > Digestive system > Stomach > Rumen ...
GCTTCTCTACAAAGATGGGCTCACAGTCAGAAGAGTGGGGTACCCTCGATACCGATCGTGCTAATGGTTGTATCCGTGATCTGGAACATGCCTACACCAAGGATGGTGGTTTGGCTGTGCTCTTCGGTAATATTGCTCAAGACGGTTGCGTGGTAAAGACCGCTGGCGTTGATGAAAGCCTTTGGCACTTCGAAGGACCTGCCGTCTGCTTCGACTCTCAGGAAGATGCCTGCGAGGGCATTCTTGGTGGCAAGGTAAAGAAGGGCGATTGTGTTGTCATTACTCATGAGGGACCGAAGGGCGGTCCTGGAATGCAAGAGATGCTCTATCCAACTAGCTACATCAAGTCGATGCACATGGGTAAGGAGTGTGCGCTGATTACCGATGGTCGTTTCTCTGGTGGTACGTCTGGTCTGAGCATCGGACATATTTCTCCTGAAGCTGCCAATGGCGGAAATATCGGCAAGGTGAAGGATGGCGACATCATCGTCATTGATATCCCCAGCCGTTCGATTAACGTGAAACTCAGCGACGACGAACTCGCCGCACGTCCACAACAGCCCCTGAAGCGCAACCGTGTGGTTAGTAAGGCCTTGCGTGCCTATGCCCAGAGCGTTTCGAGTGCTGATAAAGGTGGAGTGAGAATAATAGACTAGAATATCTGGATTCTCTAGATATCTAGAATAACATCAAAAGATTATGAGAGACAGAATAACAGGAGCAAAAGCTCTGATGCGGGCCTTGCAGGCTGAAGGAGTAAAAACTATCTTTGGTTACCCTGGTGGTAGTATTATGCCCGTCTATGATGCGCTGTTCGACTATACGCGTGGTGAAAAGAAATGCTTTGATCACATTCTTGTGCGTCATGAACAGGGAGCTACCCATGCTGCAGAGGGTTATGCTCGCGTTAGTGGTGAAGTGGGGGTGGCCTTGGTAACTAGTGGCCCTGGCGCTACTAATACGCTGACAGGTGTGGCTGATGCTATGTTGGACTCTACACCGATGGTCGTCATTGCTGGACAGGTCGCTATCGGTGCCTTGGGTACCGATGCTTTTCAGGAGGTCGATCTAGTTGGTGTAGCACAGCCTATCTCGAAATGGAGTTACCAGATTCGCCATGCCGAAGATGTGGCATGGGCAGTCAGTCGTGCGTTCTATATCGCTCGTAGTGGACGTCCTGGTCCTGTGGTGCTTGACTTTGCTCGTAATGCACAGGTTGAGGAAGTGGACTGGGAACCGAAGAAGGTTGATTTTATCCGTTCGTATGTAGCTTATCCTAAACTGAATATGGATGCAGTACGTGAAGCTGCCGAACTCATTAATAACGCCAAACGTCCATTGGCCCTTGTCGGTCAGGGTGTCGAATTGGGTAATGCTCAGGAAGAATTAAAGGCATTCCTTGAAAAAGCGGACATCCCTGCTGGTCGTACAATGTTGGGGCTCTCTGCATTACCTTCGAATCATCCCTTGAATGTGGGTATGCTTGGGATGCATGGTAACTATGCTGTCAACCTGAAAGAGCAGGAATGTGATGTGCTGATAGCTATTGGTATGCGTTTTTCTGATCGTGTCACTGGCAACACGAAGACATACGCCAAACAGGCTAAGATTATTCATCTGGATATTGACCGTTCTGAGATTGATAAGAACGTGAAAACCCACGTGGCTGTTGTGGCTGATTGTAAGGAATCGTTACCTGCATTAACTGAGCTGATTAGAAAGAATAATCATCAGGAATGGCGCGACTCATTTAAGGAACTTGACCAAAAAGAACGTGAAAAAGTAATAGAACCAGCTATTCATCCAAAGGAAGGACCATTATTGATGGGTGAGGTGGTGAATGCCATTGCAGAGCAAGCAGATGATAATGCTGTCCTTGTAACGGATGTTGGTCAGAATCAGTTGTTTGCAACGCGTTACTTTAAGTATCACAATAAGCGAAGCGTATGTACTAGTGGTGGCTTGGGCACTATGGGTTATGGTATGCCTGCGGCTATCGGCGCAACGTTTGGTGCCCCTGATCGTCAGATATGTTGTTTTATGGGTGACGGAGGGTTCCAGATGTGTATTGAGGAACTTGGTACTATTATGGAACAGCAGTCTCCTGTTAAGATGATTCTGATGAATAATCACTACTTAGGTAATGTGCGACAATGGCAGGATATGTTTTGGCTGAAGCGTAAATCGTTTACCAAGATGATGAATCCTAATTATGAGTTTATAGCAAAGGGATATGGTATTCCTTATCTCTTCGTTTCGGAGCGTAAAGACCTACAGATTGCTGTGCAGAAGATGTTGACTACTAAGGGACCATTCATTTTAGAGTGTGCCATCCTTGAAGAAGACAATGTGCTGCCCATGACGCCTCCAGGCATGAATGTCAATGATATGATGTTAGAGATATAATTATGAAAGATAATAGAAAGTTATATACCCTGTTGGTTTACTCAGAGAATATTGCTGGTATACTGAATCAGATTACCGCTGTTTTTACACGTCGACAGGTAAACATCGAGAGTTTGAATGTGTCGGCCTCTAGTATTGAAGGTGTTCATAAGTACACTATTACTGCTTGGAGCGATGAAGATCAGATTGTGAAGATAACGCGTCAGATAGAAAAGAAGATTGATGTTGTAAAGGCCAACTACTTCACTGATGATCAGTTGTTTATCCGTGAGTCTGGATTATATAAACTTTCAACTGAGAAGGTACTTCAAAATCCAGAAATATCGCGTACCATTCGTCGTAATGATGCCAGTATCATGGAGGTTAATCCAACGTACACCGTTGTAATGAAGAATGGTAAAACTGAAGATATCTTGAATCTTTATTATGCACTCAACGAGTTCGATTGTGTGTTCCAGTATACCCGTTCAGGTCGTATTGCTGTGACACGAGCTAAGCAAGAACAGGTTAGTGAATTCCTAAAAGAACGTGAAAAGTCGAATAACGATTAATGTTAGATTTTAATGGATAAGATAGGTCGTTACGATTTTTTGGCTGAACCCTTTCATTGCGACTTCTCGGGACGTCTGTTCATGGGTCATCTGGGCAATCATATGCTAAATGCTGCCGATTTCCATTCATCGGCTCGTGGTTTTGGCATGAAGTATCTCATGACTATTAATCGTTCGTGGGTGTTGTCGCGCCTGGCTATCGAGATGGACGAGATGCCCCAGCAATATACAAAGTTCAATGTAGAGACTTGGGTGGAATCAGCTATGCGTTATTTTACATCGCGTAACTTTGCTGTAACAAGTGAGGATGGCAAGATTTATGGCTATGGGCGCTCCATTTGGGCTATGATAGACACCGAGAGCCGTCAACCTACTGATATTTTTGCCATCGATAATGGTGCTATCAACAATTGGATAGTAAATGACAAGGAGTGTCCTATTGACAAAGGCGGGCGCGTGAAGATGTCTGATGATGCTCAACTTGTGCGCACTATTGATACTTATTATAACGATGTTGATATCAATGGCCATATTAACTCTGTCAAATATATTGAGCATGTTCTCGACCTATGGCCTCTCGACTGGTATCGTGACCACCAAATTAAACGTTTCGAAATAGCCTATGTCGCTGAGGCCCATGCTGGTGACCAACTATCATTTTACCGTGAGACATTGAACGATGCAGAATTCTGTATCCGCATTGTTCGCATGGATGGTATCGAGTGCTGCCGTAGCAAAGTCATTTTTAAGTGATATGGACAATCTTCAAGAGATCTTTCCTGTTGTTGACGAAAGCGGGCAGGTGATTGGCTCAGCTACAAGAGGGGAATGTCATAATGGTAGTCGACTACTTCACCCCGTGGTTCATCTCCACATATTCAATTCTGTTGGTGACATCTATCTGCAGAAACGCCCCGAATGGAAGGATATTCAGCCAGATAAGTGGGATACGGCCGTTGGTGGTCATATAGACTATGGCGAGACGCCTGAAGAAGCTTTGTATCGTGAAGTCCGTGAGGAATTAGGTATTACAGACTTTGTGCCTGAGTTTATTGAAAAATATGTATTCGATAGCAAGCGCGAGCGTGAACTAGTATATGTCAACCGTACTATCTATGATGGTCCTATTTGTCCTTCTTCCACCGAATTGAATGGTGGTCGTTTTTGGACTATGCGGGAGATTAATGAAGCTATAGGGCAAGGCATCTTTACACCAAATTTCGAGAGTGAGTTCCAGCGTTGCTTCTTTCGTCTATTGACTATTAACTGTTTTGTAGAAAAAATGGGATATAATTTGGCTATTTGACAATAATTGATTAATTTTGCAATCGATTTTATAGTTAACCCCCTAGTCGGTGTTTCGCGTAAACATTGAGTGGACTGGTAAGACGACGGCTCTCGGGTAGGGCTGGCATGGTACGCAAGGGATTATGTATAACATTTAAATTTAAGCTTATATGGCAGAAATGAATTTTGGTGGCGTAATCGAGACTGTAGTCACCAGCAAAGAGTTCTCTTTGGAGAAAGCACGTGAAGTATTGAAGGATGAGGTTATTGCCGTCATCGGTTATGGTGTTCAGGGTCCTGGACAGGCTTGCAACCTGCGTGACAATGGTTTCAACGTCATCGTTGGTCAGCGTCAGGGTAAGACCTACGACAAGGCTGTGGCTGACGGTTGGGTGCCTGGTAAGACCCTCTTCTCTATTGAAGAGGCTGCTGAGAAGGGTACTATCCTCTGCATGTTGCTCTCTGATGCTGGTCAGATGCAGCAGTGGCCCACTATCAAGCAATATCTGAAGCCTGGTAAGACGCTGTACTACAGTCACGGCTTCGCTATCAACTGGAGCGACCGCACTGGCGTTGTTCCTCCCAAGGATGTTGATGTGATCATGGTAGCTCCTAAGGGTTCAGGTACTTCTCTTCGCACCATGTTCTGCGAGGGTCGTGGTCTGAACTGCTCTTATGCTGTTTACCAGGACGCTACGGGTAAGGCTAAGGAGAAGACACTGGCCTTCGGTATCGGTATCGGAGCAGGTTACCTGTTCGAGACCACCTTCCAGCGCGAGGCTACCTCTGACCTCACTGGTGAGCGCGGCTCACTGATGGGTGCCATCCAGGGCTTGCTGCTGGCTCAGTATGAAGTGTTGCGCGAGAATGGTCACACACCTTCTGAGGCCTTTAACGAGACCGTTGAGGAGCTCACCCAGAGCCTTGGCCCGTTGTTCGGTGCTAAGGGTATGGACTGGATGTACGCAAACTGCTCTACCACCGCTCAGCGTGGTGCCCTCGACTGGGCTCCCCGTTTCCACGACGCTATCAAGCCTGTGATGGAGTGGTTGTATTATTCTGTAAAGACTGGTAACGAGGCTCAGATTACTATCGATGCAAACTCTAAGCCCGACTATCGTGCTGGTTTGGAGAAAGAACTCGAGGCCATGCGCAACCAGGAAATGTGGCGCGCTGGTGAGACCGTTCGTAAGCTGCGTCCTGAGTATCAGGAAGATTAATTTGATTGACAATTGAGAATTGTAATTGACAATTAATGCAGAATCTTGAGACTATAACCCGTCTTGTGTGTCAAGTGGCACGCGAGGCGGGTACTTATATAAGAAAGGAACGCGCTAATTTCTCAGTTGATAAAGTTGAGCGAAAGCATGCCCACGACTATGTGTCGTATGTTGACAAAGGATCGGAACAGCTGATAGTCAGTAAACTTCGAGAGATACTGCCTGAGGCAGGCTTTATTACTGAAGAAGGTTCCGCAGGACATGACGACGAGCAGTATGTGTGGGTAGTTGATCCTTTAGATGGTACTACAAACTTTATTCATGGCTTTGCACCCTATGCAGTCTCAATAGCACTTTGTTGGGGTAGGGAGATCATCTTAGGTGTCGTCTATGAAATTGTCAGCGACGAATGCTTTTATGCGTGGAAAGGCGGAAAAGCCTGGGTCAACGAACAGCCTTTACACGTAGGAGAAAACAAAATCAATGATGCGTTGTTGTGCTTGCAATTACCATATAATAGTGATGCATACAAACCCGTCATTATACGCCTAATACAGCATTTTTACGGTAATGTGGGTAGCATACGGATGATTGGTTCGGCAGCTATTGCACTATGTTATGTGGCTGCTGGTCGTTTGGATGCATATGCCGAACGATATATCGGACAGTGGGACTATATGGCCGGAGCGCTCATCGTTGAGGAAGCTGGAGGATATGTTACGAATTATGTTGGCAATGACTATTTTATGGATGGTGATAGCGTGGTTGCCACCAATGGTATTGTGCATCAGAATTTATTGGATGCCATTAAGCAAGTAGAATAAATCCATCATTCTGCTTGATTTCCTCCTGTTGCATCAAATAGCTCAACGCAGCGTCAATCTCCTCCGTTGGTAATGGCAAACGGAGGATTTCTGTTATATGATGTCGTTGATGATCGGCTAACAATGATATTATTTTTTGACGAGCTGTTTGTTGTCCTTCACGGGTAACGGTCTTGCCCTGTACGTCGAGACAGACATCACACTGCCCACAGTTTGTGGATGACTTCTCGCCAAAGTATTCGAGCAACATGCGACTGCGACAACGATCAATAGCCTTGGCATATTCCAATATAGCATGTATACGTATGGTATATTGCTCCTTACGTTCTTCGTAGATATTGACAGGCAGTACAATGTGTTCGGCATCCTCACGTCGTTGGCAATAACGTATGTAGGGCACTTGCTTGCGAGGAATGAAACTAATAAGGTGACGTTGCGACAGCGATTTCAGTATATCGTAGCATTGGGGTGTTGTAATACCAGCCTGTTGTGCAACGATATTTTCATCGATGTAACCATAATCGGCAAACAAACCACCGTAGTTGCGTAAGAGGCTGATAATAACTTTTTCTTCCTCAGGGGATACCTGGTTCAGACGATACAAGTCATCGCGGCCAACAAGAAATCGGACACGAGCCTCGTTATTGGCTTCCTCGTCATATTCAATATATCCTGCACGTTCGAGTATGTGCAAGGCGGAATTCACTTGAATAGGGAAATGATGGAAGCGCAGACAAAACTCTTCGATATTGAACTCGTGAGCAACACCATAGCCATCGCCGGTTGCAATCTGATAATAGTAGGCCAGATGTTCATATATCAGTCGGATGTCGTCCTTAGGAGGATAAGTGTCGTTAATGCGCTTCTGTAACTTTGCATTATCACTATTGTTGTAGAGCAGGATAGCTTGAGCAGGCTGTCCGTCACGACCAGCACGACCAGCCTCTTGAAAGTAGGCTTCAATGGAGTCTGGGCAATCATAGTGGATGACCAGACGCACATCAGGCTTGTCGATTCCCATACCGAAGGCGTTGGTAGCTACCATGATACGTGTGCGGTCATGTTGCCACTCGCGCTGTCGCAAATCTTTTTCGGTATGTTCCAAGCCTGCATGATAGAAGGTGGCAGAGAGCCCTGCCTCTGTGAGGTGCTCGCTGATTTCACGGGCATGACGACGGCTACGCACATATACGATAGCTGAGCCTGGTGCATGTTCAAGCAGTCGGATAAGATCATAGTATTTATTGTCAGAATGCTTGACAAGATAAGCCAAATTCTTGCGTTCGAAAGACATTCTAAACACGGAAAAACCGTGTTTGGAATCGGAGGACAAGGGATGGGGTGTTAGTTTTGTGCAGATGTCATCAACCACCTGTGGAGTTGCTGTGGCTGTGAGAGCCAAGATGGGTACATTGGGAAGCAACTCACGGATACGTGCTATCTCAAGATAGGAGGGACGAAAGTCGTAGCCCCATTGTGAGATACAGTGAGCCTCATCGACAGTGATAAAGGAAATGCACATGTGGCGCAGCTTGGTTTGAAACATGTCGCTGCCTAGTCGCTCGGGCGATACGTAGAGAAGTTTTATGCTGCCCAGAATACAGTTTTCCAATGTTTGCAGAATGCTGCCATGTTGCATACCACTATATATGGCAGCTGCACGGATACCTATTTGTCGGAGATGGTGCACCTGATCCTTCATTAGAGCAATAAGAGGTGTGATGACAATACATGTACCTTCCATCGCCATAGCAGGAACTTGGAAAGTTATGCTTTTGCCACCACCCGTAGGCATCAGTCCGAGGGTATCATGACCAGCACCGATAGACTCAATGATTTCGCGTTGAATTCCTCGGAAATCATCGTAGCCCCAGTATTGTCTGAGAATGGACTGATACTTGTCACTCATTACTCCTCCGAGGGCATGATGTCCTCAATCTGCAACTGAACCTCGCCTCGCTTGTAGGTGTTCTCTTCTATGTTATAGACGATATCAAACGAGCGCTTCGACTTGATATAGCGGGCGGCAGCACTTTGTCCGAACGCAATGCCGTTCATCACTACTGCCGACTTTGAATCAACAAGTTCTAGTTTGATATGCTCTTGATGACGACCTACCACTTTTGAGGTTCCATAATCGTAAACATTGCGTGTCATGAACAGTGGTTTCTCATTCCCAGGGCCATGTGGCGCCAGTTTTTTCAGTTCTGAGAGCAGACGCTTTGAGATATGTTGGAAGTCAACCTCCAAATCAATATCCAATGTTTGTTGAGTCTGTTCAGGCATGATGTGATGACTCACATACTCTTGGAAACGACGACGGAACTCAGGAATGTTCTCCTGCTTAAGTGTCAGTCCAACGGCGTAGGTGTGACCTCCAAAATTTTCCAGTAAGTCACGACACGACTTTATAGCATCATAAATATCGAAGCCTGCAACACTGCGGGCTGAACCGGAGGCCATACCATTGATGACGGTAAGCACAACAGTAGGACGAAAGTAGAGTTCAGTTAAGCGCGAGGCCACGATGCCTACCACACCTTTTTTCCAACCCTCGTCGTAGAGCACGATTGACTTCTGATGTTGCTGACTCTCCAAACGGGCTACAATTTCATTTGCTTCCTCTGTCATCTGTTTGTCGACATCGCGGCGCTGATCGTTATATTCGTCAATACGAGTAGCAATAGTTAATGCTTTTTGCAAGTCTCGCTCTACCAATAATTCTACAGCTTCCACACCATTCTGCATGCGACCAGAGGCATTGATGCGCGGACCAATCTTGAATACGATATCGCTCATAGTTAGCTCGCGACCTGTTAATCCGCATATTTCGATGATAGCTTTCAAACCTATTGAGCAACTCTGGTTCAATTGTTTCAGACCATGGAATGCCAAGATGCGGTTCTCGCCCTCCACAGGTACTAAGTCGGATGCTATCGATACGGCACAGAAGTCGAGTAGGGGAATGAGTCGTGAGAAGGGGATGCCGTTATTTTTGGCAAACGCCTGCATCAATTTAAAACCTACGCCGCATCCGCATAGGTGCTTGAAAGGATAGGTAGAGTCTTCACGCTTAGGATTGAGGATTGCTACAGCAGGGGGTAGCACCTCGTCTGGTACGTGATGATCACAAATAATAAAGTCAATGCCACGTTCCTTGGCATATGCGATTTCTTCAACTGCCTTAATGCCGCAGTCAAGTACTATGATTAGCTTTACACCTGTCTCTACGGCATGATCAATACCCTTGATACTAACTCCGTAGCCTTCTTCATAACGGCTGGGAATATAGTATTCTATGTTGGAGTAGAACTGCTGTAAAAACTTATAAACCAAAGCTACTGCTGTACATCCGTCCACATCGTAGTCGCCATATACCATGATACGTTCCTTACGCCCCATGGCATCGTTTAGTCGGTCTACTGCTACGTCCATATCATTCATTAGGAACGGATCAATCAACTCGTTAAGCATGGGACGGAAAAAACGCTTGGCCGCACTCTCTGTCTTAATGCCACGTTTGATGAGCAGACAGGCCATGATGGGACTCATACCAATCTTCTCAGCCAATTCGTTGGCTGAGAGCAGTTGCTCAGGTGTAGGTGGTTCGTAGTTCCATTTAAATTGCATTTATATTTGTATTTAACAAATTGAAATGTAGCTCTCATATTAGTCTATGTAATCCATCTTGACTACAATGACACGTATAGTCTGGTCTTTCTTTTTGGTCTGAACTTTTGCAATATGCCAGTCAGATGGAAAGAAAATGACAAACTGTCCACTCTTGACATTGAAGAAGTTGGTTTTCTCCTTCACATATTTATAACGCATCACATCTTTTGTGTCATTGTAAGGCTGAGACACAGTACTTGATTCATGGTCAAGTAGGGCAAAGCCCTCGGTGCCTTTTACAACCACCATGAAGTCACTCTTCTTGCGATGGCTTTCTGTGTTGCGTTTGTCTAGCGGACCGTTTTCCGAGTCTTCCACACTGGCCACCAATGTGGAACCCGGTATCGGATGCTTGCCCTTTGGAATAGTAAGAAGGTCAGTATCACGTAGCCACCGGAACAATGTATTCCATTGGTCTGGATTCTTTTGATACTGACTATAGAACTCGTCAATGTTCAGAGTCTTGTGGGGTTTAGCTTTTTTGAAGCCATTAGTCCACTCGCCTTTCTTCATCCATGTGCGAGCATCATTCTGTCCGTGAATAGGTAAGATAGCAAAAAGAAGTAGAAATGAAACACTTATTACTCTTACCAACGTTTTTCTGCTGATTGCCTTGTTCATAGTCTTTCCTTTTCTTGTTCCTTTTTACTATCTTATCAGTTATTCTTACAATCCTAGTTTTTTGCGGATATTGGCAGGGATGGCTTTCTTGTTGACGAGGAAATCCATCGTGTTGGCAGCAATAAAGGCCTTGGTCATGTACCAGATACCCTTATAGTCGCCAGTTTCACCCCATGAGTTTTTCACCATGTAGTACTCCTTGCCGTTTTGGTCCTTTGCAACACCAAAAATATGCATGCCGTGATCGTCGGTCAACTCCCAGTTGTCGAAACGTTCCTGACGCATTTGCTGTGTAGGAACAATTTCGGGAACGGTGCATCCTAATGAGTCGATGATGTTTGTCTTCTTCTGTTTGTCAAGTTTCAGCCACTTAGCCATGTCGCTACCTGCCAGACTTTGAGCCTGTTTTGTGTCAATAGCATAAGCTAAGCCTTTGCGGGTAAATCCGTCTTCAGAAACGTCACCGCCCCAAGCTACCGTATAACCATTCTCAATCGCATTATCGATAATCTGCATCATTTCGTCCATGGGTACATTATATGACAGAGGGAAACGCCAGTTGTCCTGAACCTCTACAGCAAAAGCGGTGTAGAAAGGATGGTGGGTATAGCTGGTAATGCTGACATAGTCGTTAAGGTCAATACCCAAAGAAGCCATAAAGCTTTTCGGTGTATATTGCTTGCCTTCATAGGTGAAGTTCTCAGGGCACTTGCCAAGATATGCGTCGAGGATGCCCTGCAGACCAACTTTCCACTGACTGGAAATCTTTTTGGCATCGCTCTTGGCGATAGCGCCAACGTAAGGTTCCATCACAGAGAAGAATTCGTTGAAATTGTTCAATGAATCGCCATACAGTGAGCCAGGGAAAGGCATAGTTCCCTCTGGAACGATACCATGAGTTTTCATTGTGGCGAGAACGTCTTCTGCACTACCACCCTGTGAGAACTGGCAGTCACCATGGAAACGAACAACCTGAATGGCACGATCCATGTAGGTCTTATTACATACGAAACTCTCGCAGAGATCGTATTTCTTACCAGTATTCTTGAGGATTTCAGCCTCAAAGAATGACAGGGTAGAGTAGTCCCAACACGTACCAGAACGGTTCTGGTCCTTCACACTTGTGATGGGTAGCTCTTTAATAGTAGTGAACACTGGTTTGTTTGTGTTCTTTTTCTCAGGAGCCTTTTTCTTTGCGGCTCCGGCACTGCTCACTGCTACACACAGTGCCAGTGCGATGGTCAATACTTTCTTCATTACTTTTCTCTTTTTATATTATTGATATTATTTCTTCGTTATGTGAGGTGTTATCAAGCGTTTGTAGCCATAAACGCTTCAAGTTCAGCATGATGATAAGGTATGCGCTTTTGTCCTAGGAATCGGCAACCGTCCTTGGTGATGAGTACATCGTCTTCAATGCGGATACCACCAAAATCCTTATAAGTTTCGAGTTTGTCAAAGCACAAGAATTCCTCGCAGTGTCTATTTGCTTTCCACTCATCGATGAGAGCGGGAATGAAATAGATGCCGGGCTCGTCGGTGACGACAAACCCTTCCTCTAGTTTACGACCCATGCGTAGGCAGTTAGTGCCAAACTGTTCAAGATTGGGACGCGTTTCGTCATCGAACCCTACGTAGATTTGTCCTAATCCCTCCATATCGTGCACATCCATACCCATCATGTGTCCCAATCCATGAGGCAGGAACATGGCATGGGCTCCTGCACGAACAGCCTCGTCAGTATCACCTTTCATGAGTCCGAGCTCCTTCAAACGTTCGGTCATCATACGGCATATGGCAAAGTGTACGTCTATATAGCGGACACCTGGCTTAGCGACCTCTAGAACATAGTCGTGACAAGCTTCAACAATGCTATAGATTTCTAGTTGGCGTTGTGTGAATTTACCTGTAACAGGCATTGTTCGTGTATGGTCTGAACAGTAGTCGTCTAATTCGCAACCAGCATCACATAGTACCAAGCGACCCGCTTCGAGTTGTACATCAGAGGGATTGCCGTGCATAATTTCACCATGCTGAGAAAAAATAGTAGCAAAGCTTGTTCCTCCTGCCAGACTGCGGGCAATACCGTCAACCTGACCGCCTATGAAACGTTCGGTAACACCTGGCTTGATAAGTAGCTGGGCGGTTGTGTGCATAGCATAGCCCACATCGCAGGCACGGTCGATGACCGCAATTTCCTGTGGATCTTTAGTGGAACGCATTTTGACTACTGCCTTTATAAGATCAAGTGATGCGGATCCCTTTTGCTTTGAAGGATGGATGCCCAACAAGTCCATGATTTGTATCTTTGTATCGTGGCGATAGGGGGGCAGAAAATGCACAATGGTGTTTGTTGACGTATTACAAATAGAACTGAGGGCAGACATAGGGGCTGTCTTTGTGATACCCACCTCTGCGGCGAGGTCGCTGACAGATGGTGTAAAGCCCATCCATACAATATCTTCAACGTCGATATCATTGCCTAAAAGCCATTCTTCGTCTTTGTCAATATCGATTACACCGACCAAACCATCGCGGTGCTGTCCAAAGTAATAAAGAAATGTAGAATCCTGACGCATAGGTGCATATGTGTTGGCAGGATAATTATAGGGTGCTTCATTGTTACCAAAGAGCACGATGATACCTTTTCCAACGAGTTTTTTTAGCTCGGCACGCCGACGGATATATGTGTTTTTATCGAACATAAATCAAGAATATCTTACTATTGGTTACAAATATTCTGCAAAGATACGCATTTTTTATGTAAAAGCATTATCTTTGCACCATTATTTATGCTTAATGCACCCTAAAAAGTATTAAAATGCAAATTACTCAACATACAGGACTCGTGTTAGAAGGTGGCGGCATGCGTGGCGTGTTCACTGCCGGCGTACTGGATGCGCTGATGAAAAACGAGGTGTATTTTCCGTATGTCGTAGCTGTCTCTGCGGGTGCTTTACACGGTCTCTCCTATATGAGTCGTCAGCCTCGCCGTGCTCGTTGGTCGAGTATTGATATGCTGAAAAAATACGGCTATATCTCTTTGCGCAGTCTGGTGCAGAATGGCAGCATCTTTGACCCCAATATCCTGTACGAACGGTTTCCTGACGAAATTATCCCCTTTGATTATAAGACCTACGAAAACAATCCTGCTACTTTCGAGATGGTGACGACTAATTGCAAGACGGGTCGTGCGCAGTATCTGTCAGAACGCTACAATCATCATCGGTTGATACAGATTGCGAAGGCCTCCAGTGCCTTGCCTTTCGTGTCTCAGGTCACTTTTGTTGATCATGTTCCAATGTTAGATGGTGGAATTGTCGACAGTATACCTATTGTTCGATCTATTGATACTGGTCATCACGAAAATGTAGTGGTTTTGACACGAAATCGTGGTTATCGTTCTACGGAGCCTGATATTAAGATGCCCAAATTTGTGTACAAAGAATTTCCGCGCCTTCGTGTTGTACTCAGCAGAAGAACGGAAGAATACAACCACCAGCTTGACCTGATAGAACGTATGGAAGATTGGGGCGAAATCGTCGTCATTCGTCCTGAGCGCCCGTTGGAAGTGGGACGAATCACACAAGATGTCGTCAAACTGGAACGTCTTTATGAAGAAGGCTTCCTGCTTGGCGAACGCTTCTGTAACAGCTTGAGTACTTTTTGACTTTTTACTTACTCTTCGCTGAGTAAGTCTGGGCGCAGACGACGCGTGCGCTCCATTGCCTGCTCCAATTCCCAGTTGCGGATTTTAGCTTCGTTACCCGATAGCAGAATGTCAGGTACTTTCCAACCTTTGTAGTCGGCTGGACGCGTGTAGATGGGTGCTGCCAACAGGTCATCTTGGAAACAATCGCTGAGTGCTGACTGCTCGTCACCGATGACACCGGGAACGACGCGTACTACAGCATCGGCAATCATCGCTGCCACCAGTTCTCCGCCTGTCAATACAAAGTCGCCAATTGATATTTCACGGGTAATCAGATGGTCGCGAACGCGCTGGTCTATACCTTTGTAGTGGCCTGCCAGAATAATGAGATTGCCCTTCAGCGACAATTCATTAGCGATATGCTGGTCGAAGCGCTCGCCATCGGGTGACGTGAAGATGATCTCATCGTAGTCGCGCTCAGCCTTCAAGGCCGTAATACAGCGGTCAATAGGCTCGCACTGCATCACCATTCCTGCACTGCCGCCATAAGGATAGTCATCCACACGGCGCCACTTGTCGAGCGTATAGTCGCGCAAGTTATGAAGCCGTATTTCTGCTAGACCCTTCTTCTCGGCACGTGCCAGGATGCTCTCATGGACGAATCCTTCGAGCATCTCTGGTAATACCGTGATAATATCAATTCTCATTCTTAATTGTTATATTCCTGCCAAGATTTAATCTTGATATCGTCCTGCTTGAGGGCGGTGAAGGCCTCGATGAAAGCCTTGGCTAGACGGACATTGGTCATCAAGGGGATGTTATGGTCAATGGCACCGCGACGAATACGATATCCATTGGTCAATTCACGCTTGGTATGGTTCTTCGGTACGTTGACGATGAGGGCAAACTTGTGCTGGGCAATCATGTCCATCACGTTGTTTTCACCTTCCTCGTCAGGCCAACTGACGGCAGTAGCCTCGACGCCGTTGTCGTTGAAGAACTTGGCAGTACCACCAGTAGCATAGACCTTGTAACCCTTCTTCACCAACTCCTGGGCGGGCTCCAACAGGCTAACCTTACCCTTGGCACCACCTGAAGAAATCAGGATGCTGCTACCATCCTTAGGCAGACGGTAGCCGGTAGCAATGAGCGAGTTGAGCATAGCCTCGTTGAGGTCGTCGCCCAGACAGCCTACCTCACCGGTAGAGCTCATATCGACACCCAGCACGGGGTCGGCATTCTGCAGACGGGCAAACGAGAACTGAGAGGCCTTGACGCCGATGCGGTCGATGTCGAACTCTGACGAGTCTGGGCGAGAGTAGGGGGCGTCGAGCATGATCTTCGTAGCAGTCTCGATGAAGTTGCGCTTCAGAATCTTAGATACAAAGGGGAACGAACGTGATGCACGCAGGTTACACTCGATGACTTTCACCTCGCGGTTCTTAGCCAGGAACTGGATATTGAATGGACCGCTGATGTTGAGCTCGGCAGCAATCTTGCGGGCAATCTTCTTGATTTGACGGATGGTAGAGAAGTAGATGTGCTGGGCGGGGAACACCATCGTGGCGTCGCCAGAGTGCACACCGGCATACTCTACGTGCTCGGAGATGGCGTACTCGACAACCTCGCCCTTGTCGGCAACGGCATCGAACTCAATCTCCTTGGTCTCAGTCATGAACTTCGAAATAACTACAGGGAACTCCTTAGACACTTCGGTAGCCATGTTGAGGAAGCGATGCAGCTCCTCGTCGTCGTAGCATACATTCATGGCAGCACCCGACAATACGTAGCTCGGACGCACGAGAACGGGATAACCAACCTCGTCGACAAACTGCTTGACATCCTCGAAAGAGGTCAGAGCACGCCATGCAGGCTGGTCGATGCCGAGCTTGTCGAGCATGGCGGAGAACTTGTCGCGGTTCTCAGCACGGTCGATGTCGACAGGACTGGTACCGAGAACGGGAACACCCTGACGGTGCAACTTCATGGCGAGGTTGTTAGGTATCTGACCACCCACAGAGACGATGACACCACGAGGCTGTTCGAGGTCCATAACGTCGAGGACACGCTCCAAAGAGAGCTCGTCGAAGTACAGACGGTCGCACATATCGTAGTCCGTTGACACGGTCTCGGGGTTGTAGTTAATCATGATGGACTTGTAGCCCAGCTTGCGAGCGGTATTGATAGCGTTCACCGAACACCAGTCGAACTCTACTGACGAACCGATACGATAAGCGCCTGAACCTAAGACAACTACAGACTTTTCGTTCTTGTAATAGTTGATGTCGTGTGCTGGGGTATAAACCTTGCCGTCGGGCTGTGCGAAGGCAGGTGTATGGGTGTAGGTGAAGTAGAGGTAGTTGGTGAGCTCAGGATGTTCGCTGGCAACGGTAGGAATACGCTTCACAGAAGGCAGGATGCCTTTCTGCTTACGATATTCGCGAACCTGCAGGTTCTCCTTCTCCATATTGGTGGACTTGGTCTTCAGGACGAAGCGGGCAATTTGGAAGTCAGAGAAGCCACACTGCTTTACCTCCAGCAGCAACTCATCGGGGAGTTCCTCCAGCTTGTTGTACTTCTGCAACTCGTGCTTCAGGTCAACGATATGCTTCAGGCGTTCTAGGAACCAAACGTCAATCTTGGTGAGCTGCTCGATGCGCTCAACGGTGTAGCCATCCTCCAGAGCCTGTGCGATAGCAAAGATACGCAGGTCGGTGGGGTTAGCCAGAGCATCGTCCAAGTCGTCGAACTTTGTGTGGTCGTTGCCCACGAAACCGTGCATGCCCTGACCAATCATGCGGAGACCCTTCTGAATCATCTCCTCGAACGAGCGACCGATAGACATAATCTCACCTACAGATTTCATACTGGAACCAATTTGACGGCTGACACCGGCAAACTTGGTGAGGTCCCAACGAGGAATCTTACAAATCATGTAATCGAGGGACGGAGCAACATAGGCTGAAGAGGTGGTACCCATTTCGCCAATCTGGTCGAGGGTATAGCCCAGCGCAATCTTGGCAGCAACGAAGGCGAGGGGATAGCCGGTTGCCTTTGAAGCCAGCGCAGAAGAACGGCTCAGACGAGCGTTGATCTCAATGATACGATAGTCGTTGGTCTCGGCATTGAAGGCAAACTGAATGTTGCACTCACCGACGATCCCCAGATGACGTACGCACTTGATGGTGATATCCTGCAGCATCTTAACCTGCTCATCCTTCAGCGAACAGGTAGGAGCAACAACGATAGACTCACCGGTGTGGATGCCCAGGGGATCGAAGTTCTCCATAGAGGCTACGGTGAAGCAATGGTCGTTAGCGTCGCGGATGGTCTCGAATTCAATCTCTTTCCAGCCCTTCAGAGACTCCTCAACCAATATCTGGGGAGCAAAGGTGAAGGCACTCTCAGCCAGTTCCTTGAAGGCTTTCTCGTCAGGACAGATACCTGAACCCAGTCCACCCAGCGCGTAGGCTGAACGGATCATGATGGGGAAGCCAATCTCGTGGGCGGCTTTCAAGGCGTCTTCCATATTTTCCACGGCGTGGCTGACAGGAGTCTTCAGCGCAATCTCGTCAAGTTTCTTAACGAAGAGGTCGCGGTCTTCGGTGTTCATGATGGCTTCGACGCTGGTTCCCAGAACCTCTACACCATACTCCTTCAGGATACCTTTCTGGTAGAGTTCAGTACCGCAATTCAGAGCGGTTTGACCACCAAAAGCCAAAAGAATGCCGTCGGGGCGTTCCTTCTTGATGATTTCCGTCACGAAGTGCGTCGTCACCGGTTGAAAGTATACCTTGTCGGCGATACCTTCAGAGGTCTGAATCGTAGCGATGTTTGGGTTTACTAACACGGAAGAGATTCCTTCCTCGCGTAATGCTTTAAGTGCCTGGGCGCCAGAATAGTCAAACTCACCAGCTTGTCCGATTTTTAAGGCGCCTGAACCTAATACCAGCACCTTTTTTAATTGTTTTGTCATATCGTTTGCTGTATGTCTTGATTGCATTCTGGGCTGCAAAGGTACGAAGAATTTAGCAAATTACCAAGCATCTTTGCATAAAAAAATAAAATGTGTAATTTCCATGTATTTTTATAATGTTTTCATACGCGTATACTTTTATAAAACAAATTTTGTTTATTTGAATTAAAATGATTACTTTTGCAGCAAAAATAAAATCGAATATGAAGAAATTACTTTTAACAATGATGTTTGCCTTTGTGGTTTCTGTTGTTCAAGCACAGTTGTCTGATGTTAAGGCTCAAGTAGATCATATGGCTAAAGGAAATCGTAATATAGGAACTCAAGTGACCAATCTTACGATGACTGATGTTGATGGTAAGGAGCATCAACTTAGTGAATGGTGTGGTAAAGGCAATTATGTATTGATTGATTTTTGGGCTTCATGGTGTGGGCCATGCCTAAGAGAACTGCCCAATGTCATCAGTTGCTATGAGAAATATCATGGTAAAGGTTTTGAGATCATTGGCATTTCGTTCGATAATCGTAAAGAAGCATGGTTGGCAGCTATCAAACGGCTAAATATGATGTGGCCACAATTAAGTGACCTGAAAGGTTGGAAGAGTCTTGGTGCTGTTGCCTTTGGTGTTACCAGTATTCCTGCCAACATTCTTGTTGATCCGCAAGGACGTATTGTTGCGCTTGACTTACGAGGCACAAACTTGATAAACAAACTAGCAGAAATATATCAATAAGGAATTTCGATAATGAAGCGACAGCCTTGGTGGTAGTTAGTGTCAAGTATCAGGTCGCCACCAAGATTCTGTGCATGACGTTTTGCCAATGGCAAGCCTAATCCAAGTCCTTCGGTCAGATCGTCGCCTTTAGCAAAGAACTTAAAAATAACTTTACTATCTGCTTCGCTTATATTCTTTCCAGTGTCTTCGACCATGAAGCGAACAATATTCTCAGTTCGCATAACATGTATACAGATATTCTTCCCGTCCGAATACTTAGCCGAATTATATAACAATTCTCGTAGGGCTCGCATTAGGTAGAGACGGTTTCCTTTAATGCTGAAATCATCAGGCACGTCAGTTTGGAAGTTTATGTGTAGATTTGGGTAGTGCATGTTGGTATAGCCTATAGCTTCATTGACCACATCGTTGCAAGGAACTATGTCCTGTTTTTGACTATTCAGTTCTTCTGAAAGTCCTGTGTCGGAACTATCGAAGAGCATCAATAACATTCGATTGAGGTGTTTAGAGTTATGGTCCATCATGTCAGTGATGCTTTTCGTCTCTTCGTCCGATAGTCCTTCATTGCTGCCGTCGCTCAGTACTTGAGCAAAACCCATGATAATGTTGAGCGGTGTACGTATTTGGTGACTCACATTTTGTATAAACGTTGTTTTCTGCTTATCAGCCTCTTCGACCATTCGTGTGGCACGCTCTAGTTCTTCGTTGCGTAGTTTTGTCTGTTCGGTGGTATAACACACACTGCCCATATGAAAGTTCAGTGCCTGCAACATGGTAGCAAAACTATTTTGTAGGCGTCCTATAACGTCTTCTCGCTGACTCTTAGGAATGTGGACTTCCATATTTCCGGATGCTATTGCTTGTGTCTTTTCCAACAACTGGTTCAGTGGACGAATGGCATGCTTAACAGCTCTATGACTCAGCAACAGGATAATGATTAGTCCAATGATGAGAAGCGATATAACGATGTATGTTAGTCGATAGTAGCCTGCCAGCACATCGCTCTCTGGACAGACAATAGCTAGACTCCAATCAGTGCCAGGTACGGGCTGATAGCATACAAGACATGCCGAGCCATCAATGTTGACAGCCATTTGTCCTCGTTTACCCGCTGACATTTCGTGTCCCAAGGCATAGATATCTGCCTGTTCGCGTGGGTCGGCATTATCGAAAATGGTCTGCGTGAATAGGCGTGTAGAGTCGGGATGGATGAAGTAGCGTCCCTCGTTGTTAAGCATCATAAAGTATGAGCTGGGGTAGGGTTTTACTTCTGACATGACCTTTGATAGTCTCAATAGCGAGAGGTCAGTAGATATAATACCAACTATCAAGCTATCGGCGTCATATAGAGGTTTCCCGTATGAGGCTATCATGCCGTCAAGGGTAAGTTCCAGCGAGTCTACTTCATCGGTATAAACAACCCAACAGGCATCGTTGAGGTCATGTGGTGTTTTATACCATATCTTATGAAAATAATCGTATGGTTCTTCTATGACAGTTCTGATGGAATCTGATTCTCTGACGGTATATGCTGAGAAGTGTCGTCCGTATTTCTCAAATATGTCGGGTTCAGCACTGATAGAACAGCCATCGATATGCGGATTTAGTTGGACGATACGTTTGGTGTATCCCAGTATTGATTCAGGCTGGAATGACTGTTCTATCATCCAAGTGTAGGCATTAGTAGCGTTTTCTATGGTCATTAAATTACGTATGAGTTTCTGCATAGTGGTGTTGAGTACGGCATTGGCACGTCCGACAACTTCTGTGCGGATGATGTGACGTGATTGGGTGAATAATATACCGAGCGAAACCACGAATATGGTAATGGCCATTAGCAGAATGCCAAGACTGAGTTTTGCAGAGAATGACTTCCTTATTCCGTTAAGCATCCTGAACCTCCTTTCTAATGTCCTCGTCTGACATATTAATCAAGTTCTTCAGTAGCTCAGCAATGGCGTTGCCGTTTTTTTGAATGTCATCGGCTAGACATTTGATATCCTGTCCTTCAGTCTTTCTATTTCTGTCACATAATGTATTCACATCTTTGCTAATGCTTTCTGCGGGTTCTATCATTTGATTGGTCATATTGTGCAGGAATGCCGTCTTCATACGGTCTGCTTTTTGGGCTTCCCTGTATGCTATGCTTAGTTCTTTTCCGTGTTCTTTAAGTTGGTTTGTCAACTGATCCAGTTCACCAATATTGGTAGCCAGTGATTGCTGCATTAATTTAAAGTTGTCTTGTAATCGTCCTATCTCATCTTCTCGTCGACTGTTTGGGATAGGTTCGTCCATATTTCCATCTGCTATACGCTGTGCCTGCTCTGTTAGCATGGTAAGCGGCATTAGTTTATTATGGATATAAAAAGTGCTAATGAGGAATGACAAAAGCAGACCTATGATGGCAATAGCCATGACATAATATGTAAGGTTATGATAGTCACCAAGAATGTCTTCTTCAGGATAGATGATGCCTGCACTCCATCCTAAGTCGTCTGCCGAACGGCCTGGAACGGCAATACGTTTAAAAGGTTTGTAAAAAACATAGAGATCAGTATCACCCATGCGGAATGGCTTGTAGCCTGTTTCACCTGATATCATAGCTTGTGCGGCATCCTTGGCCGATTTCTCTTTCAGCATCAGTGCCGTCTTGCTCATTAGTTTTTTACTGATAGGATGTACAATGAATGTTCCGTCTTTTTCTATCAGTGTACAGTAGGAGTTCTTTGACGGTTTTGCCTCTGATACGACTTTTGAAAGCAGACTAAGTGATACGTCAACACCAATTACTCCGATTGGCTTGCCATCAGCATTGGGTGAAGGTATCGGTAACGAAAGTGTGATGATGGGAGCCTCGTCGGATTCTATACCCTTCAGCGGATTAATCCATCCAATTTTGCCCGTCTTCATAGGTTCAGTAAACCATATTTGTTCAGTGTAGGGCTGGTCGGCAAACATGTCGTCAGGTACGATGTCAGAGTCTGCATATGCCACACCTGCACTGTCAGAACAGTGCATATAGGCCATAAAAAGTTGATGGTCTTTGTAGTAGTTCTCCTTGAAAGCGATGGCGCATCCGGCTACATAGGGATTTGTTTCCACTATTTTGCGTGCATAAGTGAACATTAAATCAGGATTGTTCAGATTTGGTAGCATACTGTAGAAGATGTTGCCCGTTGTTTGTTCAACACTCAGCAGGATGTTATCTATGTTTTGTATGGTCCCTTCTAGTGTCTGAACTGCCTTCTGTATGGCTTCTTCCTTAACTGCTTTGCGCGAAAAGTATAACATCACAAACAATGAGGCCATGAGTAATATCGTCATAGCTAACACCACCATCAGACCAATCCGCACCGATAATGTTCTTCGTATTATTTTAGGCGCTTGAAGCATTTCGGAAGCAAAGATACTTAGAAATTATGAAACAACCAAGTCATAACGCCCAAAATATGTTAATCATATATAGATTTGTATCAAAAAAGATACCACTGATATTCCAGTGGTATCTTTTAGTGTGTCGTTGTTAGCGATATTACTTGTTATCGACGGCGGCCTGCTCGATGGGCAGACAGCGCTTGTAGTTCTCGATGTACTTCTCGAAGCCAGCGACGTCCTCAGCAGTAGGGGCGATACTTGTGCCTGTGTTGCCTGCAAAGACGACATCCTCGAGGTAGTCGGCCAGCGACTTGCCATTCTTATTAATAAGGTAGCCGGCCAGCAGGGCAATACCCCATGCTCCACCTTCGCCAGCAGTCTCCATGACCGAGATAGGCGAGTTCAGGGCGGCAGCCAGCATGCGCTGTCCGACACCGGCGGTCTTGAAGTAACCACCGTGACCTGTAATGCGATCCACGCGAATCATCTCGTCCTTGAATAGGATGTCGTTACCGATTTTCAGCACGCCAATAGCACCGTAGAGATTGGCACGCATGAAGTTGGCGAGGTTGAACTTGTCGTTAGCCGAGCGCACAAAGAGGGGACGACCGTCGGCTAGACCTGTGACAGGCTCACCGCTCACGTAGTTGTAGGCCATCAATCCGCCGCAGTCGGTGTCACCTTCCAAGGCCTTGTTGAACAGCTTACCGTACAGTTCGTTCATATCGACGGGAACGCCCAGCAATTGCTGATACTCCTTGAACAGTCCTACCCAGGCATTGATATCGCTGGTGCAGTTGTTGCAGTGTACCATAGCCACGAGGCTTCCGTCGGGTGTGGTCACCATGTCAATCATCTCGTAAGGCTTCGACAGCGGCTTCTCCAGCACAATCATCGAGAACGACGATGTGCCTGCCGATACGTTACCGGTACGTTGTTTGACGGCGTTGGTGGCTACCATGCCTGTACCAGCGTCGCCCTCGGGAGGACAAACGGGACAGCCAGGCTTCAGGTGACCACTGACGTCCAACTTCTTGGCACCTTCGGCAGTCAGCACGCCAGCAGCCTCACCAGCATTCAAGCTCTTGGGTAGGATGTCGAGTAATCTAAAGGGCAAACCTTTAGACGCTAGTATCTTGTCGAACTTCTCGACCATCGTGGCATCGTATGTCTTCGTGGCGGGGTCTACGGGAATCATACCTGATGCATCGCCCACACCCAGCACAAACTTGCCTGTCACCTGCCAGTGCACATAGCCTGCCAGTGTGGTCAGGAACTTGATGTCCTTCACGTGCTCGTCGCCGTTCAGAATGCACTGGTACAAATGTGATATTGACCAGCGCAGGGGGATGTTATAGTTGAACAGCTCAGATAGTTCGGCAGCGGCCTGGCCCGTATTGGTGTTACGCCATGTGCGGAACGGTACCAGAATTTCCTGCTTCTCGTTGAAAGCCATATATCCGTGCATCATAGCTGAGAAACCGATGGCGCCCAGCGACTCTATTTCGCAGTCGTACTGTGCCAGCACGTCCTTGCGCAGTTCGGCATAGCAGTCCTGCAGCCCATACCAGATAGCCTCGATGCTGTAGGTCCACAGCCCGTCCACGAGCTGGTTCTCCCACTCATGCGAGCCCTGTGCTATGGGTTTATTGTTCTCGTCAATGAGAACGGCTTTGATACGTGTAGAACCGAACTCGATACCGAGAATGGCCTTACCACTTTCTATTACTTGTTTTGCAGTCATAATTATCAATCATTAATTATTGAAGCGCTTTATTCAGCATGAAGTACACCTCGTTATTGCGCAGCGTCTGCTTGAAGTCGTAGGTGTTGGTCTGCTTGTTAATCTTGACGTACTCGATGCCCAGCATCTCGGCAAAGTCCTCCCAGTACTCTTCGGTAATGTCGTACGAGAAAGCACTGTGGTGTGTGCCGCCAGCCAGTATCCACGCGCCAGCACCCACCTCGAACGAAGGCTGCGGAACCCACAGCGCCGAAGCCACGGGCAGGTTGGGCATGGGCTTCGGCTCGATGCACTCAACCTCCTGCGATATCAGGCGGAAGCGGTTGCCGAGGTCGACAACGGTAGCTTTGATACCGCGACCTACCTTTGAAGTGAATACCAGACGGGCAGTCTGCTGCTTGCGGATGCCGATGCCCAGGAAGTGAACCTCCAGTGTAGGCTTATCGACGGCAATGAGCGGGCAGACTTCGAGCATGTGGCTCTGCAGGCACGACGACTGGCTACCTGCGAAATTCAGCGTGTAGTCCTCCAGGAACGAGCAGCCAGTGGGCATGCCCTGCTGGATAACCCACAGGGTGCGATAGAGGCAAGCCGTCTTCCAGTCACCCTCAGCACCGAAGCCGATACCCTCGGCCATGAGGCGCTGTGATGCCAGACCGGGAATCTGGTCGAAACCGCAGAAGTCGGGCTGGTCGATGTCAGCGTCACCCAGATCGTCGAAGTTAGTGGTAAAGGCAGTAGCACCCTCGTCCTTCAGTACGCGACGCAGGGCAATCTCAGCCTTGGCGGCGTTCCATACCTTCTGCCAGTAGACTTCCTCACCAGACTCGTCAATCTTGATGGTGTACTGCTGCTTGTATTCCTCGACCAACGCGTCAACCTCGGCATCGGTCACCTTGCGCCAGTATTCCATGAGACTGGATACGGGATAGTAGTCAACGTGGTAGCCAAGACGCTGCTCGAATTCGACGCGGTCGCCATCAGTTACGGCTACGTTGTTCATGTTCATGCCGAACATCAGGCAGCGTACATTCTTGGCATCAGCGACACCAGCAGCCACGCGGGCCCATACGGCAATCTGCTCCTGGGCCTTCTGGTCCTTCCAGTAGCCGCAAACCACCTTGCGGGGCACACGCATACGGGTGCAGATATGTCCGAATTCGATGTCGCCGTGAGCCGACTGGTTTAGGTTCATGAAGTCCATATCCATCGTCTCCCAGGGAATCTCGGCGTTATACTGCGTGTGGAAGTGGAGTAGGGGCTTCTGCAGGTCTTGCAGACCCTTGATCCACATCTTGGCAGGCGAGAAGGTGTGCATCCAAGTGATGATACCCACACACTTGTCGTCGTTGTTGGCGGCCTTCATGACGTTCTCGACTTCCTTCGAGCTATTGGCCGTACCTTTATAAACTACCTTGATGGGAATGATACCACTATTGTTCAGGCCATCTACCATCTCCTTCGAGTGGCCATCCACAGCAACAACAGCGTCACCACCGTACAGCAACTGTGCACCAGTGACCCACCAAATTTCTAGATTATCAAATGCTTTAATCATAATAGTTACTTCTTTTTCTGTCCGTAATAAGCGTTAGGGCCATGCTTGCGTGAGAAGTGCTTCTCAACGAGCAGAGGATTCATCTTGGTCTCAGGATTGAGCGTGAACGAGATGTAAGCCATCTTTGCCACCTGCTCAGTGACTACTGCATGATAGACAGCCTGGTCGGCATCCTTTCCCCATGCGAATGGACCATGATTCTTTACCAATACTGCAGGGGTATGAACTGGATTAATCCCGCCATTAAGGAAACGATTGACAATCACGACACCCGTGTTATGCTCGTATTCAGGCATTTGGTCGGCAGTCATTGCATCAGTGCATGGGATGCAGTCGTGGAAATAGTCGGCATGAGTAGTACCAATGTTAGGAATGTCCTTGCCAGCCTGAGCCCATGCAGTAGCATAAGTAGAGTGGGTATGGACAACACCGCCAATTTCAGGGAATGCCTTATACAGTACCAGATGAGTTGGTGTGTCGCTCGATGGATTGAGGTCACCCTCGACTACCTTGCCGGTTTCGAGGTCGACAACTACCATGTCCGATGCCTTCATCACGTCGTACTCTACGCCTGAGGGTTTGATAACTACGAGGCCTTTCTCGCGGTCAATGGCCGACACGTTGCCCCAAGTGAATATCACGAGATTATGTTTTACGAGGTCCAAGTTAGCCTTGAACACCTTTTCTTTAAGTTCTTCTAACATTTTATTAATTATGAATTACGAATTACGAATTACGAATTGTTCTTTGTTGACAAAATTATTGAAGTAAGCAATTTAAGCAACTCTTCGCGGTCGGAGTGCATTGATGTATACTGTTCTGAAGATATATAATTTGTTCTACGTAACAGTTCCAACCAATACATAGTCTCTTGTCCTTCCTTTCGTGATATTGAAAGTTTGTGAATAAAATCATTGTCGGACTCTGCTCTTGAAGATTCTGCTATATTTGCTCCTATCGATGTACCAGAACGTAATACCTGCTTGCTCATTACAAACTCATTCTTCTCATTAAGAAATTTGTAGAGGTTTACAATACGTATTGCAAACAGCATTGCTTTTTCTTTTACAACATTTTCTTTAATCATCATTCAACGGAATTCGGAATTTGTAATTCGGAATTATTTAAAGTTTGAAGTTCGGATCTTCATCGTACGCTTTCTTGTTGAAGCGATAGAGAGATGCACCACGCTTAGAGTGCGTCTTGTCAATGAGTTCAGTCTTCTCAATATAATCCATATCCTTGATGCGCTTGCGGAAATTGCGCTTGTCGACTTCCTCACCGATGACAGCCTCATAAAGGCGCTGCAACTGTGTGAGTGTGAAGAGTGGTGGCAACAGTTGGAAGCTGATGGGACGAGTTTTTATTTTATCACGCATCAATTTGAGAGCCCTGTTCACCATTTGGTTGTGGTCGGAATACATGGTTGGAACCTTGTCGACCTCTACCCATTCAACACCGTGCTCTTTGCGAAGTTTATCATCGTAGTCATTGACATTGATAAGTGCATAATAGGCTACAGAGACCACACGCTCTCCAGGGTCACGGTCTACAGTGCCAAAAGCACCAACCTGGCGCATATAGACATTGTGCAGACCTGTCAATTCGTTAAGGGTACGGTTGGCAGCCTCGTCGAGACTCTCGTCACCGCGAACGAAGCCTCCATAGAGGCTCCATTCGCCGCGACCAGGATCCAACTGTCGTTTACCGATCAGAATCTTCAGCTTGTTGTTGTCGAAACCGAAGATGATACAGTCGACAGACAGGAGGACTTTCTGGAATTCTTTATAATACGTTGTCATTGTCGCTTTGAGTCAATTACCACAATGCGATATAGAGGATGGTCAATATGGCGATGACACCAAACGCACCGATATTGAAAATCTTGTCGGTATGGAACACATTCAGGTCGATAGCTACCAGCTTGGGATCCTGAACCTTGTCCAGAGCGTTCGAACGCAGGTAGATACCGATGGTGGCCGTGATGGCTGCGAAGAAAATCCAAGCGCCCTCGAAGCCGAGCATGTGCATAGACTCGTTGAAGAAACCAGCAATGCAGAGTGCAAGCGAAACACCAGCAATGATGAACATGATGCGGCTCCAGAACAACTGAGTCTTGATGGTGTGCTCGTCCAGTTCATCGGCAGGAACAGACTTGTTGCTCTTCAGCGAAATCCATATGAACAGGATAACCAGCGTGATGAACACAACGCCTGAACGTACCAGGAACGGCATCTCGGGGAATGCGAACTTGTAGATGATAGAGAACGCGAAGGTACCAATAGCGCAGACAACGGCAGCAGTACCGCTGGCACGCTTCCACAGCAGACCGAGACCGAAGATGACTACAACACCGGGATATACGAAGGCTGAGTACTCCTGAATGAACTGGAAGGCCTGGTCGATACCGCCCATCAATGGATAAACGGCAATCAGGGCGATGATCAGAGCGGTGACAGAAGTCATACGACCAACGTTCACAAGTTTCTTCTCAGAGGCGTTCTTGTTGATGAACTGCTTGTAGATATCCATTGTGAAGAGGGTAGAGGTAGAGTTGAACATGGAAGCCAGCGAAGAAATAACAGCAGCAGCCAGGGCAGCAAAGCTCAGACCCTTGACAACGGTAGGAGTGAAGTTACGGATCAGGAAAGGATAAGCATCGTCAGAACGGGCAATTGAGCCAGCCAGCGTCTCGCGCAGACCGTCGCACTCAGGCGCGTTCATAATGTAGAAGGCACAAACACCGGGGATACATACGATGAAAGGAATCAAAATCTTCAGGAAGGCAGCGAATACCATACCCTTCTTAGCCTCGTCGAGTGACTTGGCAGCCAGACCCTTCTGGATGATGTACTGGTTGAAGCCCCAGTAACCCAGGTTAGTCAGCCACAGGGCACCGAAAATCAGAACTATACCTGGATTGGTGAAGAATGGGTCTTCCTTCTGTACAATGTTTCCTGCATTGTCAACGACACCGTTAATGACAGGATAGAGCTCTTCGTTTCGTGTAACTACCAGGTTAAAGTGCTTGTCACCGTCAATGGATGCCAGATAGTCCTTGATGTGGGCCAATGCGTCCCATGCTCCTCCTAAGCCCATTTCGTCGCCAATGACAGAAAGTGCAGCGTAAGCAGTAATCAGACCACCGCCAACGAGGAAAGTCACCTGCATCACGTCTGTCCAAGCCACAGAGGCCAGACCGCCATAGATAGAGTAGATACCGGCGATGATGAACAGCGACAGGATGATGCACATACGAACCTGGTCGATCTCGATGCCAGCCACGTTGACAACCATGTCGGTGGGCAGACCCAGAATCTGCTGGATAGCCAGAGCACCGAGCCATGCGACTGATGTCAGATTAACGAACACATAGAGGAACAGCCACAGCAGTGAGAAAGCAAAGCCCACGCCCCAGTTGTAACGCTCGCGCAGGAACTGAGGAATGGTAAAGATCTTCTTCTCAATCATCAGAGGCAACAGGAACTTACCTACTACCAGCAGCGTAGCAGCAGCCATCAACTCGTAGGCAGCCTGGGCAATACCAGAGGCGAATGCCGAGCCAGACATACCGATAAACTGTTCTGCCGAAATGTTAGCGGCAATCAGCGAGGCACCGACAGCCCACCAAGTCAGGGTGTTACCTGCCAGGAAGTAGTCGGTTGACGATTTCTCTTCACCTTTCTTGGTACGTGACAGGAACAGTCCCATACCAACAAGGATGACAATGTAGACAGCAAAGACCAAATAGTCGGCTGTAGCGAAGCCATTGTTACTTAACGCTTCAAAAATTTTGTCCATTTGTTAACTGTTTTATTAATTTTGATTATTGATTTTTCTTGGATGTATCCTTACTTCACCGAGAACTTATAAGCAGCATGGCTGAAGTACTTCTCGCCAGGATTCAGCACGGGGCTGGCCCATTCGGGATGGTTGGGGCTGTCGGGATATTTCTGGCTCTCCAGACATATGCTGACGTGCTTGGGATACTTGATGCCGTGCTTACGGATGATGTCGGCATCCTTGCCAACGCCCTGGAAGTTACCGCTGTACACCTGTACACCAGGCTCGTTGGTGAACATCTCCATGAAGATGCCCGTCTTGGGGCTATAGAGTGAGGCGCAAACCTGAGTATCGTCACCCTTGCCGTCCTTATAGGTGTTCAGACAGTAGTTGTGGTCGTAACCTGTGGCGTTCTGAATTTGGTCGAACTGTGAGTTGATAGAATCACCAACAGCGTGAGGCGTACGGAAGTCCATTGCAGTACCCTCTACAGACTTGATTTCACCAGTGGGAATATAGAGCTTGTCAGAAGGTGTGAAGTTGTCTGCATTCACGTAAAGCACCTGATCGTAGGCTGCCTGTGTGAAGTCGCCGCTCAGGTTGTAGTAGTTGTGATTAGTCTGATTGATGATAGTTGGCTTGTCGGTCTCAGCCTCCCAAGTCATATCGAGCACGTTATCAGCTGTCAACGTGTATGTAGTAACGGCTGTCACCTTGCCAGGGAATCCGTTCTCACCGTCTTCAGCGACAATCGTCAGCTTCAGGATGGAATCACCAATCTGCTCAGCGTCGTACACCTGGTTCATCCAACCAGTAGTGCCACCACCGTGCAGACAGTTAGGACCATCGTTCAGCTTCAATTGATAGGCTGTGTCACCCAATTTGAAGGCACCACCCTTGATACGGTTGGCATAGCGGCCTACGCTTGAACCATAGTCTGATGGAGAATTCAGCGTGTCAGCATACTGCTGGATGTTGTCGAATCCCAGTACAACATCAGTGGGCTTGCCATCCTTGTCAGGAACAACCAGCGAAACGATACGTCCACCGTAGTTGGTGATGCACACCTCCATACCGTTGGCGTTCTTCAACGTGTAGAGCTTGACGGGCTTCTCGTTGATGAGGGTGTCAAACTTGGCAGGGTCAAGACCCGATACCGTCAATGCCTTCTGCTCACCAGAGGCACAAGCTGAAAACATAGCTACTGCCATGCTTGCAACTGCGAAAACTGATTTAAAGTTTCTCATTGTTACTAATTAGTTTTAGTTAAAGATTTAAATTTGGTTGTAAAATTACTACTTATTTTTCTAACGACAAAGAAAAATAGAAAAAAAAATAGGCATGAGGTGTTGTTTTCACACCTTATGCCTATTATTTAACGTTTACTAACAGAATTTTCTGCCTATTTTATGTTTTCTTGTTACAAAAAGAGGACTCTTTTCGCTTAGCAAACCTTATGAGATCCATCGCTGATGACGACATCGTAAACTTTTGGCTCGTGACCATATTTTTCATTGAAACGCTTCTTGGCATCCTCAATGAATTTACGATACAAGTCATTGCGAACGAGATTGATGGTGCAGCCTCCAAAGCCACCGCCCATGATACGTGAACCTGTCACACCGTTCTCCTTGGCAATCTGGTTCAGGAAGTCCAGTTCCTCACAGCTTACTTCGTAGTCCTTTGACAGTCCTTCGTGGGTTTGATACATCAGTTCACCAACTTTTTCATAGTCGCCTTCACCTAGGGCATCGCATACTGCCAGCACGCGATCCTTTTCACCCAGCACAAACTTGGCACGACGATAGTCGTCGGCACTGATTTCGTCTTTCACTTCGTCCAGCTGTTCCCATGTGCAGTCGCGCAGGGTCTCGAACTTAGCTTCAGGATGCTTGGCCTGTACGCATTTGACGACTTTTTCGCACGACATACGACGGTCGTTGTAAGGAGAGCCTGCCAACTGGTGCTTTACCACGGAGTCAAGCAATACCAGTCGATAACCGTCGGGCTTGAATGGGAAGTACTCGAATTCGCGGCTACGGCAGTCTAGGCGCATCAAACAGCCCGCCTTGCCGAATACCGATGCGAACTGGTCCATGATACCACAGTTCACGCCACAGTAGTTGTGCTCAGTAGCCTGACCTGCCAATACCATATCCCATTGCGATACCTTATTGTCACCAAACAGGTCGTTCAGGCCAAAGGCAAAGCAACTCTCCATAGCGGCGCTCGATGACATGCCAGCCCCTAAGGGGACATCACCGGCAAAGGCTATATTGAAACCTTTAACGGGAACGCCTAACTTTTTCATTTCTAGCGCAATGCCGTAGATATAGCGAGCCCATGAGGCGCGTGGTCCGTTCGGGTCAGAGAGCTTGAAGTCTACACGATCCTTCAGGTCGATGGCATAAGCCATCACGGTATCTTCCGTACCGTTGATGCGCATTTCAGCCATCACGCCTTTATCCACAGCACCTGGTAACACGAAGCCACCATTGTAGTCCGTGTGTTCGCCAATCAGGTTGATGCGTCCTGGTGAAGCGTAAACGTTACCCGTCTTTCCATCAAAGTGTTTGATGAAACGGCTTCTTACAAAATCAACTTCCAACATATATAAATAGGTATGATGTGGTGATTACTCTACGACACCAAAGCGGTAGATGGTCTTCTGCTTATACTGCTCACCAGGATTCAGCACCACTGATGGGAAGTAAGGACGGTTTGGAGAATCAGGGAAGTGCTGTGTCTCTAGGCAGACAGCGCTTCTGCGTGGGAATGTAGCACCGTTAGCACCCTTGTAGCCGTTAGCATAGTTAGCAGTATAAAGCTGCATGCCAGGCTCTGTGGTATAGCACTCCAGTGTACGTCCACTCTTCGGATCCGTCACTCTTGCTGCAAAACTCAGTTCGCCCTCTTCCTTCTTGTTTAGTACATAGTTGTGGTCGAAGCCCTTACCAAACTTAATCTGCTCGTTGTCTGCGTCGATGTCCTTACCAAAAGCCTTTGGTGTGCGGAAGTCGAACGGTGTACCCTCAACCTTCAGGATTTCACCTGTAGGAATGGCGGTCTCGTCGGTAGGAAGATAGAAGTCAGCATTGATTTCGCAAATCTGGTCCTCAATGGTTGGCGTGGGATCTGCAGTACCAGCCAGTGAGAAGAAGGCGTGATGTGTCAGGTTGACAATGGTCTTCTTATTAGTGGTAGCCAGATACTCAATGACGAGTTCGTTCTGGTCGGTAAAGGTAAATTCTACCGTTACGTCCAGTTCGCCCGTGTAGCCTTCCTCACCATATGATGAGATGCGGTGCAGAGCCAGCGAGCGGGGACCCATCTGACGGGCATCCCATACTTTGCAATTGAAGCCCTTGTCACCGCCGTGAAGATGGTTGGGACCATCGTTCAGAGCCAGCTGATAGTCTTTGCCGTTCAGCGTGAACTGACCCTTGCGAATGCGGTTGCCCCATCGGCCAATCAGTGTCGAGAGATAAATCTCTTTGCCACTGGTGAGCTGCTCAATATTTGCATGTCCCTGAATGACGTTAGCAACTTTGCCATCCTTATCAGGCACCATGATAGCGCAAATGGCACCACCATAGTTTGAGATAGCTACTTCATAACCCTTGCGGTTCTTCAGAATGTAAAGATCCGTTTTCTTACCTTTGATAGTGGTCTGGAAATCCTTGCGATTCAGACCACACAAATTCGCGTTTTCCGTTGTGTTAGCCATATTCGTTTGTTTATTGGTTATAAAAATCTACCTGCAAAGTAACCAAAAAAAAACGAGAAAGACGAAAGAAACACTAAAAAAAACGTTTATGAGAGTGTTAAAAACACCTAAATGCAATCTTTCAGGAAATCGCCGACCACGTATGAAGAGCCTCCAACGAAGATAAAATCGTTGTCCGAGGCTGACTGGTATGCGGCTTTATATGCTTCATTTACAGTGGAGTATGCCATTCCTTCTATGCCGTGCTCTTTGGCTTTCCTCTGAACGACGGTCTCGTTAAGTGCTCTTTTCGTCTGAGCCTTTGTAAAGTAGAATTTGGCATGTTTAGGTAGCAAATCGAGTACCTTATCTATGTCTTTGTCGTCCACCATTCCGAAAACGATATGCATCTGTTGGCACAGAACAGACTCCAGTTGGCGACTCAGATACTGCCATCCGCCCACATTATGTCCCGTATCGCATACGACCTTTGGCGTCTGGTTCACCGTTTGCCAGCGTCCCATCAGTCCTGTCAGCTTGGCTACGTTGCCAATGGCAGTCGTCAGCTCCTGACGACTTCTCTCCCATGTCTTGCCTCCGATGTCGCTTGATAAGTAGCCTTGCTTAAGCAGTTCCCTGAGCGCGTAGAATACCGTGTTCAGGTTCTGTTTCTGATAGATGCCGCCTAAATCGCCGTCGAATTGGCCAAGATGTTTCAGCTGATAGCGCATGCCGCCTTTTGTCAGTGGTTCTGCACTTATCACTTCTGGTTCGTCTTCGGCAAATACGATAGGTGCATGCATCTCGCGAGCCTTGGCTTCGAATACGGGACGCGTCTCCGCATTGGACTCGCCAATCACTACGGGCGTACCTACTTTAATAATACCAGCCTTCTCGGCGGCAATCTTTGCCAATGTGTCGCCCAGAAACTGGGTATGGTCGAAACTGATGTTGGTAATGACGCTTACCAACGGATCGATGATGTTGGTGCAATCCAGACGTCCGCCCAGTCCCACTTCCACGACGGCAATATCGATGTTCCTGTCCTTGAAATATTTGAAGGCCATTGCCGTGGTAACTTCAAAGAACGAAGGATGCAGTGGCTCGAAGAAAGAGCGGTGTTGTTCTACGAATTCCACTACATAGTGCTGGCTGATAGGCTTTCCGTTGATACGGATACGCTCGCGGAAGTCAACAAGATGGGGTGAGGTATAGAGACCTACGCGATAGCCACACTCCTGCAATACCGCAGCAATGGTATGCGACACACTGCCCTTACCGTTTGTACCGCCCACGTGGATGGTTTTATATGATAGGTGAGGGTGGTTTAAGTGATCGTCGAGTGCCAGTGTGTTGCTGAGCCCTTCTTTATACCCAGATGCCCCCTGTCTTTCGAACATGGGCATCTGGTTATAGAGGTATTCGCAAGTCTCCTTGTAATTCATAAACGTCTTTGTTTGTCGCTATGGCATAGCGACATACTTAACTGAAATAGTTCTTGAACTTCTGGAAGATGCTGCGCTTGGTAGCGGCATCGCCCTTGAAATTATCGCTCTGGCGGAATTTCTCGATGGCTTCCTTCTCTTCGTGCGACAGCGTCTTAGGTACGTACACGCTGACGTTTACCACCAAGTCTCCATTGCTGCGTCCGTAACCCTGTACGGCGGGTAGCCCCTTTCCGCGCAGTCTCAGTGTCTTACCGGGCTGAGTACCTGGCTCCATCTTCACCTTCAGGCGTGTGCCCTCAATGGTCGGTATTTCTACCTCACCGCCAAGAGCAGCTGTTGGGAAGTCAAGCAGCAGATTGTATATCAGGTCGTTGTTGTCGCGGATGTACGTATCGTTCTCCTCTTCCTCAATGAACACCTGGATATCGCCATTGATGCCCTTGCGCTGACCTGCATTACCCTTGCCAGGCACGTTGACCACCATACCTTCGGCTACACCAGCAGGGATCTTGATTTCTACGACCTCCTCGCCTTTCTCGACACCTGTACCGCCACAGTGCTTACACTTGTTCTTGATAACCGTACCCTCGCCACCGCAGGTCGGACAAACGCCCTGTGTCTGCATCATGCCAAAGATGCTCTGTGTGGTGTGGGTGATGACACCTGAACCGTGACACGTAGGACACTGGTCGCTGGTACTGCCAGCCTCAGCACCTGTTCCGTGACAGTGTGTGCAGGTGATATCTTTGCGCACCTTGAACTTCTTAGTAACACCGTGGGCTATTTCTTGCAACGACAGACGAACCTTCAGGCGAAGGTCAGAGCCGCGATGCTGCTGACGGCTACGCCTGGTACCGCCACCAAAACCACCAAAGCCGGCATGTCCGCCGAAGATGTCGCCGAACATGGAGAAGATGTCATCCATATTCATGGAGGCTCCGCCAAACGGGTCGTAGCCACCACCAGCACCAGGTCCGTTGAATCCGAACGTGTCATACTGCTGACGCTTCTGCGGGTCGTGCAGCACATCGTATGCCTCAGCAGCCTCCTTGAACTTCTCCTCGGCTTCCTTATTGCCGGGGTTACGGTCAGGGTGGTATTTGATGGCGATAGTGCGGTACGCCTTCTTGATCTGGTCTTCTGTGGCGTTCTTATCTACGCCAAGCACCTCATAATAGTCTCGTTTCTGTGCCATTTCTTACTTCTCACTTATCACTTCTCACTTCTACTGTCCTACTGCCACTTTGGCGTGGCGAATGACTTTGTCGTTCAGCTGATAGCCCTTCTGCAGGCAGTCAATCACTTTACCCTTCTTGTCGTCGCCCATGCCTGGAACCATAGCCACGGCCTCGTGAACGTCGGTGTTGAAGTCGGCATCCTGTGTCTCAATCTCTTTGACACCGAGTCCTTCGAGGGCTTTCATCATCTTGTGGTAGATGAGTTCCATACCTTCGCGAACCACAGCGATATCGTCGGTCTTGGCACCGTTCTCGATGGCGCGCTCCATATCGTCAATGATGGGCAGGATGGCGCTAACGGCCTTCTCGCCACCATTCAGTATGAGTTCGGCCTTCTCTTTCAGCGTGCGCTTGCGGTAGTTGTCAAACTCAGCGGTCTTGTATAGTATCTGGGTCTTCAACTGCTCAATCTCTGCTTTGGCGGCCTCTAGTGGATCCTTTTCTTCTTCCTCTTCGGCAGGGGCTTCGGTTTCCTCGTTGTTGTCAGAAACTTCAGCA